>Ga0325411_1008928_pt1 | contig 10787 bp, 5 predicted proteins | sample PopdelMetagenome_13_FD_206181 | JGI IMG/M metagenome (GOLD analysis project Ga0325411, IMG submission 206181) | Populus deltoides microbial communities from Bellville, Georgia, United States - Xylem-PdIQD-R4 | ecosystem: Host-associated > Plants > Phyllosphere > Stem > Wood/Secondary xylem...
CACACGAGTTTCTGGATCCATCCCGTTTTGCATTGACCCTGGCAGCTTTATGGTTTTCATTTTTGCTAGTTGCACAGAAAGTTCTTGAGGTGGGTGAGGTATTAGCTGTTGATGTGTCTTGCATTGCTGCCCTTAATACCACTGTCAATGTTCAAATCAAGTACAATGGGCCCGTGAGACGGGCAGTCTTTGGGGTTAGTCGCTCTTTTTTATGGATTTCACTCTCTATCTCTATCGTCATTTTTTTTGTTTGCTTTAGTCTTTGCTTCTCGAAGCCCCTTTGTTTACTTTAGTCTTTGCTTCTCGAAGCCCCTTATTTTTAATGACGCAGCAGACTTCCTTCTTTATACTGTGCTTGTCATTCAATCATAGTAATCAGTTAGTACTCAAGGCTTCTTGCCTAATGTGATATTGTTAGTTGGCTGAGCTAGCCCCTTTACGGTGTCGGCATATGTCAGGTTAATCCTGAACAGAAAACAGAAAAAATTTGACTTTGACCATGCCATAAGGTCCTTTTCATGTCTTGGTAGCAGCAAAATATAACAATGCAGGACCTTTGTCATTTTTCATATAGGAAATAGACTCGCTAATTTGCTTTAATTTTTATCTGATGTCAAGCGCCCCAGGTTACCCTTCTCTGTTTCTGTACAATGAAACCCAAGTGCTCATTTTCAGGGACCCAAAAACCACAATACAAAATAATGAATTAATGTAGAGATTGCTTCTTTGTTTGTGAAAAACACCCTGCATTGCTTGAATTAGATAATTAACATTTTGCAAGAATTGGCTGTTCTTAACCTTGTCTTTGAAATTGCAGGGTGACAATTTAGTAACAGCCACTCTAACAGGACCAGGCATCGTCTTTATCCAAAGTTTGCCCTTCCGACGGTTTTCCCAGCGCATTGCTAGGTAACAATCATTTTGCAGCATGGCTACAGAATTCTGATTTGCTTTCTTATATCCAATGAAAGTTGTTACTGAGCAACGATTGAATGTTCAGTTTTCATCTTTTGTTTTTTGTCCGTTCTCTCCATTTGAGGTTTGTAAAAGTTAATTGTTCTCCATTGCAATTGACAGGGCAGTGACATCCCCAAACATGAGAGATAATCCAAAGTTCTTTGTGCAGATTGCGATTTTCTTCTTTCTGGCGTATGTTGTGATTGTATCTTCGTTAATCTTGACCGATGTATGAACACTTCCTTTACTTTCTTTTCATTTTTTTTTTATTAAACCCCACATTATAGCCCTTGATCAAGCGTGTTGCTGCGGTTTATTTAATTTGAATATAATCAGATCAATAGAAACAAGGGGTTTGAATGGGTCTTCTTGGATTTGTATTTTCTGTTCGTTATGTTGCTTGATCCGAGGGAAAAACATAGCACTCATTCCATATATACTTGAATATGCCCGCAACGTGCATTGTGCATGACTGTTAATTGTAATAGAAATAATCATATAAAATCAAATCTTAATTTTAATATATATGATATCAAAAAATTGAGAGGTTGATTGGTACCGGGTAAAATTACTTTTACCCTCTTAACATTTGAACGTGGTTTCACCTTTTCTCCGTAGTTTTAAAATTTATATTTTATATATTTGGGTTAATACAAGATTTAAATTTTAATGAAAAAATAAAAATATCCTCTTATATAATCTAACCCCAAAGAAGGGAACGACATGTCATTCCAATGCACATGAATTTCAATTTTTGATCTCTCCACAATCTTCTCTTCCTCTTCATAAACTAAAAACCAAACACAAATTAGAACAACCTCTTCTCTTTGTAATTGATTTGTTTTTCTATTCTAATGGAATTCTTTTCTCATCTAAAAGTTACCAAAACTCAGGTCTGGGATTCAACCTGAAAAATTGTTTTACAAACCGAGATGTCAAGATTCACACTAATATATATATATATATATATATATATATATATATATATATATATATATATTGTTAAATATTGGTAATGTTGAATCATGTACAAAACCTATCTTTTCATTTCATCAAAAATACCCAATTTTTGTACACAAATCTCGTCAATCCTGAACTAGCAAAACCCTAACATATGAATTTTTTTGTTCAATCACAATATTTAGGATCTTCAACATTTTTTGCAATTTATAAATGAATTGTTGTTGTTTTTTTTTTTTCAAAGACCGTAAAAAAACCTTCGAATCTTCTTTATGCGAGATGTTGTTCATATGAAACCTATTTTTTTAATCTATAATTAACTTTGTTTAACCTTTATCTAATATTTAATTAATTGTTTGCAGGAGACAAATGTCATATTTCATTGTGCACTATGGCAGTGAGACCTTTATAAAAAAACAGTGGCCCTAACTATTTATCTTACATAGACATATGGCTTATTTACAAACATTTTTTTTTTTTTTGAAGGGGTTTCAAATTCAAGATGATAGAGGAAATCAAGTTTTTTTTTTTATGATACTTCAACATTAAAGATGTTGTCTTTGCATGAAGATGAAGAAGAAATCCACATATACATTGATGTAGATCTAAAAGGTAATCCTCTAACTTTTTAAATGCCTAAATGCTACTGAAGTAAATTTAACAATGTTATGCCACCTGGTATAAGTATTTTCCTACTTGTGATGATGATGATGATGATGATGATAATGGTGATAAAGTAATTAATTGATGAAGATGATATAGGTGAAGGTGATCAAGATGTTGGTAATGTTGATGTAGGGTGTTATTATTGATGAAAATGAGTATGATAGTGATAGTATGGACGATTGTATTTCATCAGATGATGAGAGGTTTGGATTCACCAATGAGGATGAATGAATTGACAACATTAATGATGATTAAGTAGTGCATAAGATGATGTTTCTAATTTTAAGAAGGAATGGAAATTAAGTAGTGAAGATAATGATGATGTTCCTTTAAGTGACAAATCTAGTAGTAGTAGTAAGTATGGGATTAGTATGAGTAAGAAAAAGAATTTAGATCCAACCTAAAGAGTTAGGGTTTTGGTTAAAGGGTAAGTAAATTTTAAAGAGTGTCAAATATTTAACACTATTCATCACTTCAAGTATATGTTGAGGGAATATGAAGTGAACTATAGCTATCATCTTAAAATAAATATCCATCAAAAGGAGAAGTTGGGTGCAAATTGTTTAAGTAATGGGTGCACATGAAAGATTTATGCCTTATTTGTACCTAGTAGCAACTAATTCAACATAATTAACAAAAAATTACTGCATGTTATTATTGTTGACCCAAACATATTAGGGTCTTTACATCATTTAAAAAGCTAAGTTTGGGATAAAAATCCACCAAATACAATTGTGGAATTTATAGGAAGGAGATTTAATAAGTCTTAATTAAATACCTGTAGTTATACTATAATATTTATAGTTAACAAATAGACCATATGGTTAGGTATAATTTGAGATCTTGGTTGTTTTATATATGTTAGGAGTATATAACTTTTTGAACAATGAGATTTAGAGTATAGATGGTATGCAACACCTTATATCATTTATCGTGTTTGTATCTCTCTTAATGTTATGTATTACACTCTTGTATTCATAATTATATCTTATGAATAAAAGTTAATGTGATAATACAAAAAATATGATCTTTCTTTTTTCTCGATTCCCTCAATTTCTATTTAACTTACTTTTCTAGTGGTGTCCTAATAGATCAAATCATCAACAATCTCTGGCAACATATTAAGATAGTCAATATTAAATCTAAGTATTGAGAAATAGACAAGAATTATTAGGGTACAAGTAAAGTTTACTAATAATCTTTAGGGTCTCAAACAATATCAAATTGAAATCTTAATTTATATTGTCCTTGTCAGTTATATTTCACACATGTGGTATAAATCACATGCTACATGCTACAATGTCATCTCCTTTTCCATGAAACATATATCTTTATTATTAATAATACCATATAAATGATAGCTTGGGCATACCCAATATTTAACTTTGAGTTCATTTATCTACTCATTCACTTTTGACTTGTCATTACTCATATTTTATGATAAGACATATAAAGTGATACTTCAAATAGTTATTAATAATGAAAAAAAATATAACATATATATTGTGATGACTTTTTAATTTATTTACAATCAAAGTCATTTCTTATATTTTAAACTTAGCTCTTTATTATAATATGCTTAAAGTTTTCTCATCTCCATTATCATGAGATAATAGAGATGATTATTTGTATGAGAAGGCTAATAATCTCTTATCTTTCAGACATACTTTTTATAGCACATACTTTTTATAGCTTTCAATAAATGTGTTAAACACAAATATTTATGTATATATGTTTTATAACTTATGTAATCAAGCATAAATAGTATTTATAAAATATTCATAAACATCATTAAAAAAATAAAATCAAGTATATGTACATCAGCTGGGGAGAGCAAAAAACCCGAAAAACCGATTAAACCGAGAAAACAAAAAAAATTAACTGAAAACCGAACTGAGAAAAAAAAAACTTAACCGATTAGAAAACCCAAAAGAATTTCCGGTTCGGTTTTAGTTTTAAATGCCTAAAATCGATTGAATCGGAATGAACCGAACCGGTTCAACCACATAACTGATTATAAAAAAAAATAGTATAAATAGTTACTAACTTAAACCCTAAAGCAACACACACTCGCAGCCGCCCCTCTTTCTCTTTGCCGCCCCTCACCCTTTATTTTTTCTCTTTGCCTCCCTGCATCTTATTTCTCCATCACATTCTCTTCTCTCCCTAACAACAAATTCATGAACTTCAGCCGCCCCTCACCCCTTATTTTTTCTCTTTGCCTCCCTGCATCTTATTTCTCCATCACATTCTCTTCTCTCCCTAACAACAAATTCATGAACTTCAGCCGCCCCTCACCCCTTATTTTTTCTCTTTGCCTCCCTGCATCTTATTTCTCCATCACATTCTCTTCTCTCCCTAACAACAAATTCATGAACTTCAGCCGCCCCTCACCCCTCATTTTTTCTCTTTACCTCCCTGCATCTTATTTCTCCATCACATTCTCTTCTCTCCCTAGTAGATCTGTTTTTCTAAAAACACTAAGTTGAGCCCTCATTTGGATCCAACTCGCTCATTATGGACAGATCTGTTTTCCTTGCCATCTTGATTAATCTCTAGTTTTTATTTTTCTTGATATTTTGTGGGTTTTTGCTTTTTTTATTATGTAATTTGCGACTTTGGTTGTAAACTGAAACAAGTTCTTGAAGAACAAAAACGAGATTTGATTCTCGGTTTTACTGGTTTTTGAACAGCAAAAACTAAACCGAACCGAAACCAGTCGGTTTGAAATGGTTTCGGTTTTAAATTTTAAAAAATAATAATTTTGATCTGGTTAATTTTTTCAAGTGAAAACCGAACCGAGCTGAAAATGATCACCCCTAACATCAACATCTACACAAACTCAATAAATTAATATGTTTATTGAAAACATCCTCTTCTAGAATCTTTGTAAATAGATTTGCGACCATTTTTTATGTACATATGTAATTTATGTTTACTTCTTTATGTGAAATCATGTCTTTAACAAAGTTATACTTGATATCTACGTGGTTAGCTTTTCTTCTATGATATTTGGAGTCTTTCATATATACTATTGCATTTTAACTATAATAATTCACTAGCACTAGGTTAATATAACTATCATACACTTATAAGTAAACTAGAAAATGTTTCAACCAAATTGCCTTTTGCATTACAGCTGAAAATGCCACAAATTCAGCTTCTGTTATGGAAAAAGGCACAAGCTAGAAAATGTTCTTACTATTCCATGATATAACACTATTATTTAATAAGAAAACATATGTAGATGTAGACTTTAGTTTATATAAATCCCCTCCCCATTTAACATCAATATAACATTTCAAATGCAAAACTTTTTGTGCCTTTTAAAAGGCACAATATTCTATTTATTGCTTTCTAATATGCTTGCACTGGGATATTTGCTTACCAAAATAACAACATAATATACATCAGGTCTTATACATATGATAACATATATCAAACTTTTAATTGCATTAGCATTAATAACTTTGCTTATTTACTCATTTTTTTATGGAGACTCAGGACATAGATATTTACTCAAGGCTTCACTCTATGAAATATGAGTATTTGTGTGTTTGTAACTTTTGATTTCATGAGTGTTTTAAAGAATTCAGTCTTGTAAAATTCTTGAAATAAACAACCACATTTCTCATTTATATAAGTGATTTCTTATTAAGAGTTTTGTTATACTCTATTTTATAAGTAAACATATAAGAATAATTAAGATCATAACTCATCCTTATCACATTATAACCAACACCATTTTTCATCATATAAATAGATGGAAAATTATTATTTTAAAGTACTATTAAGAGTGTTATATAACTTAGTTTTCTCTTTAAACCTAGATATTGGGATCTCAGTAAACTAGGTAGGTTTCTATCATGATACTCTTTCATCTCTAAAGGATTTAAGATCATTTTTCTTGAAGAACGATATATAAACTCTATCGTTAAATATTTAGTTAATAAACACATAATATATTGTTTTTTTTACCTTACATATTAAATGATATAATTTCATTTAAGAGTGAATGTTTAAAAATATTATATTTACAATGTATATGCTAGACTTACCATTATATATGATATTTTATATCTTTTCAATTGTTGATTGATTATCATAATGGACACAAATTATTGTCATTGGTTTTAGCCAACATGAAAAATCATCTAAAAAATCTTAGTGTTACTTAGTTTCCTTTCCACCTTTATTAAAAATCAATAAACTCTGATTTCATCATAGATCTAACACACAACTACTTCTGTAAGCATGAAGATATTTAGTGGATTTTATATCCATAGTGTTGGATATCACATTCACATCACTACAACCTTTTAATATCGTCAGATATCCAATATAGTGTAACCTATAGTTCAAGGTATATATTATATATCGTGTTTCAATTATTCATACCTAGATTATTGGTAAATCTACTAAGTTTGCTAACATGTATGCAACATCTGGTCATATATAATTTATAACATAAATCAAATTTTTATTCAAAAATATTCTAATTGGTGTATTCTCTCACATTTATTTTGGACAAATATACACTTATATATATTGGTGTTTTAACAGTGTTATTATTACCTTTAGAAAATTTATCAAGAATTTTTTTAAAGTAATTAGATTAAGACAATACTAATTCATTAGATATTATTAAAATTTTTATTTGGAGTATAACATTTGTAATACCTAAGTCTTTCAGTCAAATTTATTAGTTAACATATTCTTGGTAAACTGATCATGTATTTAATGTTGTCGCCTAAAATTAATATATCATCCATATATAGATATTTAATGAAATAATATTTATTTGTGTTTATATATATATATATATATATATATATATATATATATATATATATATATATTAACCTCATTAATTGTAAACTTATTTGATGACATAACATTGTCAAACTTCTTATTCTATGTTTAGGATCTTGTTTCAAGTCATATAAAGACTTGACAAGCTTATAAACTTTTTTTCTTTCAATTTAACAATAAACCTCTCGGGTTATTTCATTTAGACCTCTTCATCAAGGATACCATTTAATAAATTTATTCTTACATTTATTTGATATGTTTCAAACTTGTTAATAGTTGTGATGAATATTAATATCCATATGAAAGTTATTCTTGACATAGGTAAGTAAGTATCAAAATAGTCCTCACCTGCTAATATTTTACTTTTAGATGGAAAATCTACTACCTTTCATGCTTGACTTTACATTATTTACTCAATTTTACTATTAATTATCTCCTTTTAATAATAATAAAAAGTTTCAGGGTAGAACAATGCCTCAAAATAATTTTGAGTTTTATTTTTTTTAAATAATTTAGAAAATCATAATCAAACATTTTTTTTATGTTTTTATCCTCTTAATCCTTTTCATTTTAATTTCATCATCTTTTATTTGATGATGACCTCTTGAGCTTGCTTTATTTATCTTTTTAAGTGAATGAATTTATTGTGTTTTGTAAAAATGAAACACCTATTAAAAGAATATAAATTACTTGATTCATTATTATATTGGGATGAATATACTCAATATTAACTTGTGTATAAGCAATTGATATATACTACTAGTATAAGCATATCCAATGAATACAAAATCCATAGTATTAGACCATATCTTTACCTTTTATGATTAGGTATCACCACTTTAACAAGCTACCCCTATATTTTGAGGTGTTTATTGGAAGATTTTTTTTTCTTTTCATAACTTATATGGTGTCCTTTTCAGTTTGTTATGAGATACATTGTTAAGAATATAATTAACAGCTAAATTGCCTCACTTTGTAAATTTTAAGGTGCTTTTAAATTTATCACCATAATATTCATCATTTTTTTTAGATTTTGATTTTTATGTTCAATAATGTCATTTTGTTGAGGTGAATAATGTATCATTGTTTGGTGCATATTATCATTTCAAGAACAAAATCCATAAAAATGCATCATATTCTCCATTTATATCACTTCTTGTCATCTTTATCTTTTTTTTAAGTTAATTTTCAACTTTATTCTTGTAATGTTTAAGTATTTTAAAAGCCTTATCTTCGCTTCTTCGCAAATAAATTTAACAATATCTTGTGCAGTAATCTATAAAAGTAATATAATATATTTTCTCATCTCTAGTATAAATTTTAAATCACCAATAAATTAAACCTAAAGGTTATATTTATAAATTTTTTTTAAACCTAAAGGTTCACTATGTTTTTTAATTGTTTGAAAAGAAATCTTTATAAATTTTGATTTTACGCAAATTTATAATTTTTCTAGAAAAATCATAATTAGTAATAAATAAAGATTAATAATATTTGTATAAAATTATAATTCACATGCCTCAACTTATCATGTTATATATCATAAGACTTCACCAAGTAAGAAGAAGAGATATTTTATTATTATTATTCTCATCATTTGTTATAATGGTTATTATATTCATTTTAAAGAGATCGTCATATATATACTCTTTTTTCAATCAACATATCAATTTTTAAGAATACAAATAAATTTATCACTCCCAAATACCATTTTGAACTTATTTTTATATAATAATGAGAGACACTAAGTTCTTTCTAATGTTGGCAACATGCAACACATTGTTGAGGATGAGAAACTTCTCAGGAGTCATGTTTAATATGAACTTTTCAATACCTTATACTTTTGAGATTTAAGAGTTTCTCATGTATTTTTTTCATCACTCACCTTTTAGAAAGTCGAGAGCATCCTCCTCACGTAAAAAAAAAATATCTTATAGCTCTAGTGTCTATCCATCATTGTTCAGGATTACTCACAAGATATATCTCTGAGATAATTGCATACATGTTTATTATGACACGTCTCTAAAAAGGTCTTCCATTTCAACAATATTATCATGTGCAACCTTTTTTTCTTAGGACTTTCTTACTTGGTTATAGATAAAGCATTTGCCATTAATTATTTTTAGCAATACCCTTGCTTTTTATAACAAGCATTTTGATTGTTTTTCTCATAGGGCTTCGTCACTTGTTCAACCATGTTTTTCATGGTGGCTATCGAGAACGAGTTTACTTTTTTTTTTTCAACAACTTGTTATCTTCTTCGATCATCAACCTTAAAATGAGATCTTCAACTCCTATCTTCTTTCTTTTATGTTTAGGATAGTTCTTAAAGTTTTTCTAAGATGGTAGTACCTTCTCAATAATATTAGTTACTTAGAAAGATTCATTCAGAATTATCCACGCATTATAAATATCTTGCAGGATGAATTAAAAATCTTGAACTTGACTCGTCACTATTATTGAATCAACTATTTCAAAATAAAGAAATTTGTTGACTGTGATTTTTTTAAATCATCATCCTTATCCTTATATTGCCAATCCAATGATTTCCATATCGTCCTAAAACTATCAATAGATTTATACGAATCATATGATATGTTTTCAAAACTATTCAAGATATAGTTCTTACACATGAAATCACTAAACTTTCACGTGTTAATAGCTATTACTATAGTGACATCGGATGTTTTTATGATAAATTTGTTATATCTTTTATTAAGAATTTTTTCAAGTTTAAGATGGTAAGATAGAAGAGCATCTTTTATTTTCACCTTTTAAAGTTCATATCATTTAACTTTCTATGTTTCTCGCCATACATCATATAAGGTGATTCTCACTATCAAAATAATGTTCTAAAATGTCTGGCCATGCACCACAAATATGATAGTGGAATACTTCCTATCAAAGCAATGCTTGTCAAAGCAATTTTTAATATTACAAAGTAATATTTCTAAACAAGAAACCAAGTAGGTTGATTGATTGGTCTTGCATTAACTAATAAAAGTATTTTTTTTTCTTTTCATTCCTTTTTATGTGAGAAAATAACATGCCACAAACTTTTAGTTATTTAGTTAAAACAAAATAATAAAACTCATCTTGTTTAGTTTTATGGTTACATGTAACCAATAAATGATTTAAAATCATATAGGGACATATGCAACGAGTGCTTTTTTGTCCAATCAAATAATTTTAAATTATATAATCAATAAGTAATAAAAGTAGTGTATGGATGTGTGTGTAATTAACAAAATCCACTTGAATTAAATTTTTCATAAATTACTAATTAAATTATATTTTCAAAATAATTAAACTTTAAAACTTATCTTAAGATCATTTAATTTAAATTAAATTAAAAAAATTTTAATTTATTTTCTTAAAGATAAATAAAACTA
>Ga0325411_1008930_pt1 | contig 10786 bp, 6 predicted proteins | sample PopdelMetagenome_13_FD_206181 | JGI IMG/M metagenome (GOLD analysis project Ga0325411, IMG submission 206181) | Populus deltoides microbial communities from Bellville, Georgia, United States - Xylem-PdIQD-R4 | ecosystem: Host-associated > Plants > Phyllosphere > Stem > Wood/Secondary xylem...
GGAAAATAAAAATTGTTGACCAAATGCCATTGGGCAAAATTCTCTTTCAAAACTTTTCTAGCCTCTCTAATACAAGGGCTAAAAACATTTGGATGTAAAGATTCTTCACGAGAGACATTTGAGTCTTGAAAATGTCAAATAGCCAGTGTGACCCCTGGCATCAGCACATGGCCTAGCCTTGATTGTAGGAGAACTTGAGCTGTCCTGCACAGTGCTTCCTTCACTTGACCGTTGTCTCCTCTTGCACGGAGGAGACCCAACAGAAAGACCTTCATCGCCCTGGCAAATATCCATTTTCCCTTCGTGAACTTCAAATGTCCGAAGGAGAACCTCAAATGTCCTTATATCTATATGCCAACACATACACATTAGTGTACCGAAATAGATGCTGGATGAGCTTATAATAAACTGCTTGACCAGAACAAATACACATAAAAACTTTTATCATGCAAACACTGCAAAGAGAGGGCGGAGAAATATCCTATATAGACTACAGAAATTTTAACAAATAAAATGTGCTTTTCTAAAGAATTGATGAACCCATGACAGTATGAGAAATCAAATAAAGAACGGTTCCATCTTATTGGATGATAGACTCTCTTTTTATAGGTACAAAGCCAAAGAGGTTCAGACAACAATACTATAGATTTACCTCTAAAGTTTGATTTTAGAGCTTCACATGTGCGTTGTACTTGCTCAATGCAAGGTGAAAAAGAGCACAAAGTCCCATCTTGTTTCAACATTTTCCCAGCTGACAGAATGGCCAGCCATGGTTGGGGTAGGTCCAGAAATACGGAATCAGCCAACCCAGAATACTCATCTGGAAATCCCTCGCCTTGGATATCTCTTACTCCCACTGTAACTAAACTGCCTACTCCTGTGCTTTGAAAATCTTCCCTAAAAAAATTAAAAAAATAAAAGCAAAGCTTTAATCTTATTACAATGATATCAAGTACAAAACAAACACAACGTTATTGCTGCCTCATTCTATATTTAAAGTTTGAATTGTTCACATGTTTGAACAAGTAATAAAAACAACCTAACATGAGTTGAGTTGAGACTTACTTGAGAGATGTAAGATGGAAAAAAAGGTAAGAGGCGTGTTTACCTGGCAGAGGCAGCCCTTTGTTGATGGAAATCAAAAGTATATACGTGTCCTGTAGGAGCTACAGCCCTAGCAAGAGAAGTGGTTAAAGATCCACTGCCGGTTCCAGACTCGAGCACCAAAGAACCAGGAACAATTTCCAAGTACGTAATGAGAAAAGAAATATCAGCAATATACAGAATCTGAGTCCTGTGGCTTAAAACCAGAGTCCATAATTCAGGAGTTGGAGCTAATAAGTAAACAAAACCTCCTTTATTACTTAAAACCTTGGACCCAAAAGGCTTTCCAATCCAGTCCGAATGTTTAAAAACACCAAAACGGTTTTGAAGCACTGATGCCTCACATACTTTCACTGCTTTCATCACATCTCTCTTCTCGTACACAATAACTAAATCTCCATCTTTAATTGATCTACAAAAGGATAACTTTTTTTCCCCATCACTACACAACATTTTCAATTTTTCAATAGCTCCAATAAAGCACCCCTGCCAAAAAAAAAAAATTAAAAAAAAAAACTCATTAAAAAAAAATACCCTGAACCATAACTAAATCTCACCAACCAAACCATGCATTATTTAATCATTACTTACCTGTTAGTTAAAATATGATGCTAATCGCTATATGTAAAGCAGCTACAATCGAGAGACAAATACAGATCAGCGTGTTTTGTTTACACGAAGATAAGGGTTTCACTTTGTCTCTTCTCCTCTCAATGACTCAATTCTTTTCCATCAATTCTAAGAGATGTGTTTTATAGAATAAACATGATCCTTAGGCTTTTTATACTGGGTTCTGTAGCAGATGTTGTCATGTTTATATCCTATCAAGAGATTGAGTTTTTTTCCTAAAGGTAGGTAATTTTTTAAAAAACTTCGATGGGGTATTCACACAACCTTTGGTGTACAGGCATTCTTATCATGAACTCTATAGGTATAGTATTTAACTATAAATTTATAGAAAATACAAAACCTGTATACATTAATAATAAGGCATAAAACTCCTATAGCCATTTTCATTCTCCTTTGCAGCTTTGCTGTGAGCTCTACTATTAGATTCAACTTCATTTAGTGTTACAGCTTGATTCTTCTTTCCTTCTAGTAAGAAATTGTGACATGTCTTATATCACTGAAAACAAATAACCTGTAGTTCTATTTATTTCTCTCACTTTTCTCGACAAAATACTTCCTCTCAAACTCTAGTTTGGGACACTCAGCTAAAAAAATTCGACAACAACCTTTTTATTGTTTTTCCTTCATTTTCTTTTATATGGTTGATATTTTTCTCTATCTTTTTGTTTATTTCTTGTAGTTAGGACATGATTTTTTCGGATATGATTCTAGATTTAAATGGGAGTTTTATATCTCTAGATCTAGGAGATTGGATCCTCTGAACAAATGTTTGGAGATTGTATCTGTTATTTAGATAGAATTGAATGTATTAGATGGTTAAAATCTACTACCATAGTGCCTGATAGTGTGGTCCGTTCCCCATTGATTATAGTCCTTGCTCTCTAGAATCCACATTCCTTATACATCACTTTCTGGTTTGCTTAAACCTAGCTGATTGGTTTTTACAAGCTGTCAATTTTGAGAATCCATTGCCTTTGATTATTTAAGAACTAAAATATACATTTAAGTCATAAATGCCTAAACTAGCTGGGCAAACTAGAATACATCATGGTGTTGTCAATAAATCTTGCTTTTGGGAATTGATTTCATACATGGCTGAAATAGTTGAAGTTTGAGCTCTAAATTTCCGTCCAGATCTAAACATTATTGGGCTATATCCTATTTTAAAATTACCTCCTCAAAAGGCATTAGGTGACTGAAAAAGGAGTTTGTAAAACCATTGTCCATGCCAATTAGGAAGCGAATGGAGTGGCAGATTCTTTAGGGAATCAAAAGGTATCTAGATTAGAGGTTCTAGTGGTTTGGCTTAGATGGTCTTTGATAAAGCATTAATCTTTTTGCTCAAGAAACTAAGATTCCTAGCGAGCTGCTGTCCTGGGCTCAGAAGATTGATCTTTTGCTGCGCTATTTTGGATATCCTATCTATTGCACTAGCGTCTCACCCTCTTATGATGTTGCTAACGTTGGATTGAATTGCTACTATGCTATCCACTTACTTATGGTATTGGTTTGTTGTTTTTTAAGCTATCAAGCTCTATATAAGCTTATGGTGATCTTTTCTGGGCATGAAAAGGTCTTGTTTCATGCTTTCCTTGGCTTCCTTTTCCAAATCTTTTATATCTTCTTCTTTTCAAGTGGCTTATTCTGCCTCTTTTAGCTATGAATGCGAATCCATTTAGGTTTATCAAAAAGACATAAAGGCATTAAATGACAGGAGCTTACCTGTCAGATCAGCTGCACCTTCTTCTTCTCCACCTTTGCCCACTTTGGTTGAGGAGATCGGCTCGAGGGAACGTTGCTGGCGCGGTGGCTGTCGGGCTCGTTTACGGTATGGAAAAGAGGATGAATGGAGGGGTGGCGATGGAATGGTTGTTCGGATTTGGTTTTTCCGAAAAATTAAAAGAAAAGGAGAAGGAGATGAAAATAAAGGGGGGGGGGGGATGGCGAGCTAGGGGCGTGGGTTGCTGGTTCGGTTCGGCGGTCGTTGTGGTGGTTAGTTCAGTGGTTGTTGTGGCTGGCTGAGGTGGAGACGAGGGAGGGCTGAAACCATGTTTATTTATGGGTCGGTGTAGGAGCGAGAGTTGCCGTTTTCCGGCGAGGTGCTGTTGATGGGGATTGGAGTTCAACCAGCGGTGGTGGGAAGGTAGGCTGGTCAGCTAGGGTAAGGAAAAGGGAAGGAGGATGAAAAGAAAGAGTGAAAACGAAAGAGAAGAAGGAAAGAAAAGGGTAAAAAATTGGGTGTTTTTTTAGGGCTTTGTCAAGAATGAAAAATAATTTTATTATACGGGAAAAATAAGAATGAATAGAAATTATAATTATTTATTATAAAATAAAAAATATAACATAAGATAATTATCTTAATATTTTATATTTCTGATAATTACATTATAAAATATAAATTTTATTTAAATTAAATTAAAAATTATGATAAAGAAATTGTACATGTTAATTCAAAGAAGTCTCTTACATTATATTTATATTTAAAAAATAGATTTATGAAAATATTTAAATAAATTTTAATTTTTCATTGTTAAAAAATACTGTACATAAAAAATACAATATTATTCATCATTTAGTTTTTTTATTTAAAAAAGATTAAAAAATTATAAAGAAAAATGGTAAGGAATTTTAAAAATATGTTTTCTAAACTCAGCATAATATTTTAAAATTTTCAAAACTAGTTATTTTAATTTTTCTTAATTTAAAAATATTGCATTTTAACATTAAAAATGTGTTTTCTGTTTTTTTAATTAAAAGATAACCATTTCTGCTTTTTCCTATATCTTATGTATACTTTTGCAACTTCTTTTATTTTTGTGTGTATGTTTTTAAGAATTAAGGTTCCCACAAACTCAGCATAATATATATATATATATATATATATAGAACTTTACGCAACAATTTATGTTTTAGAACTGAAATAGAAACTAAGGTAAGCTGTAGGAGCAAATGATTTTAAAGTGTTTGCTATTGTTTTGTTTTTAAAGTGTGGTTGCTATTTGTTTTGTTTTTAAAGTGTTTTTTAATAATTTTATTTATTTTTAAAAAATTATTTTTTTATATAGCGTATTAAAATAATATAAAAACAATAAAAAATATTAATTTAAAATATAAAATATAAAAAAAATATTTTTAAAATATAAAAACAAACAAAAAAAACATGCTTAACCAAGCCCACCCCTCAAAACTTGGCTGCCCAATGACTAAAAGCTAAGAGTAGCCCAAGCATCTGTAGGCCTACACTGACCCAATAATACAACAGCTACAATCAACGCAGTGCTCTTTTGTTCTTTTTTGACAGAAAGCAATGCAGGCCTCCTTGTCAAGGACTGCTGGATTGTGTATTTTTCTTTCCCTTGCTAGAAACTGCTTGGGTTATATCGATGGAAAAGTATACTTTTTCAAAGAATAACAGTTTTTGAAGAAAGGGGTTGCTAGTTAAGGCTGATTTTGCGAGAGGGTTATCACACACTCTGTTTATAGACCCTCTGCATATCCTTCTCTAGAAGCAACGACACAGCACTTGATCTGGGCAGAAAAGGACTGGATAGCTTCTTCTTAACGCCTTAAACTGAAGGAGGACATCTTTCTATAATCAAAGAGGCTAAAATTTCCCATCATTTCTGGTGTTGGCCCAGAAACATGGGCTAGAGCTTCATAGTTCTTATTAACATGGTGCACTCTGCTACCCATGCTAGATATCGAGCTCGCCGAAAGGAGTTAGAGATTGGTGATCTCCCAAGGCCCCTGCTTTCTGAGCCTTCCACCAAGAGTCCAAGGCCATTTCGACACTAAGTCCTAAACGTTGTTTTTACTTCTTGACGGCCTCCAGAAATCTTGATTGTGTCATTAAATCGGTTTAATTTCAAGTTGATTGATCTCAATTCAGAACTTTACTTCGTTGGTTTAAAAAAAAAAAAAAAAAAGCTGACATGGTTAAGTTCAAATTACTTAATGAATTAACTTATGACTCGTTAAATCTAGTTATAACTTAATTTGATTTTTTTTTAAAAAAAATTTAACTTGATTAATAATTCAGGCCTTAAACTAAATCATATATTATATTAGGTTTAATAACTTTATTCTGATTCATTTAATTTTCTTTTCCATTTTGGAATTACAATTTAAAAGTACATTGAGAAAACATCATTTGAACTTCTTTGATATATTTTCAATGATATATTTTATAAATATATCAAAACTATTTGTATCAAAATCATTAAAATAAAAACTCTAAATAAAAAACCCTTTGAAATTACATTTTTAATTACACTATCCAACACATACTGAATACCTTTTGCAATAATTTTTTAGACAATCAATCAATACTGTCAGTACACTCAAATGGGTGCGTCTAGCTTTTGTTTATTACTTCACTAGAAGAAATACGTTCAAGGTCTCATGTCTCCACAGAGAACTGGAATTATAAGGGCACGGCAAAAAATAAATCATCAGAATGACAGTATAAATTGCTAAGCAGTATGCCTGAGAAATGAAATACGTCTACCATTATCAATAAACCGGCACGTATTTCCGACCATGCTAACCTATATGTCACCGAAGTGCAAATAACGGCGATGGTGGCTACGACTAGCTTGCCAAACCCTCTACAATTTGATGAATTCTTATCTGTAGCCTGATACAGCCACCGGCAGTTTGGATCTGATGACTGGGCCTTCCCTTTTTTTCATTATCATTATTATTGGAGGTGGCGTTGAGATTTCTCCGTCTTTTTTCTCCCTTGAATGATTTTGACGCCAATTGATGTTAGAATAAGCATGAACCAATCTTCTTCTGGAAAAAGACAAATGCAGAGATCAATCTTCACTGAAAGAAAAGTCAGCTGCGTAAAGTTGCATTAGCCTTGGTGGAAGTGTGCCACACTACCACTTTAGTTCCATACCTTTTATTGGTGATTTCGTGGGTTGATTATCTAGTCTTGATTTTTCATTAAATCAGATAAGATATTGTTATGATAAGATCTAATTAGCTCGGTAAAATTAAATTTAAAATCATTTAAAAATAAAAAAATAAAAATATTTTTAACATAAGTACATCAAAAATATCTGAAAATATAAAACTAGAAATTTATATTTAATTAACTTGAAAATACTTAAAAATAATATTTTTGACATCAGCACATCAAAATAATCTGAAAACACAAAAAAATAATATAAAATAAAAAAATTATTATTTTTAAATATTTTTAAAATAAAAAACAAACATTTTTATATGCCCTTATCATATTAAATAAAATAAATTAATTAAAAAACTGTGCTACGCACCTGGACTATGGAACATTATTTGCATTTTACTAGAAGCAGCCCTAGTAAAAGTGTTGGGGGAAAAAAAAAGGTGTAAGCACACGAATGTAGAATCGACATCTATCCTTATCCTTATCGACATCATCAATACAACACCTCCGAGGCTGGTACATGCACATGTGCTGTGAACAGCCATGGAGGAGGAAGATGACAACATCCTAACAAGGGCCTACTCTATATCATGGAAGCTCTAATGAACTTCACTCTAAAATTCTCCGAGGGTGATCCATTTTCCACCATGGGCAGTACATTTTGTCTGTCGTCCAAACAGACACCAGTTCCTGAGTCAGCAGCTACTCAGATATCTGACGCATCCCTTTTCTTTTCCTTTCATCTTCGGATTCTCAGTTTGATGGGAAAGTGCACAAGATTTCAAGGGATTGGATTTCTGTTCTTGCAAGGATTAGTAAATATAATCTCGGTGAGAATCTTACATGTAAGATGGACCTACAGCTCCCAGCCATGCATCTTCATTACAAACTTTTCTAGAGATGATTTTAATATATTTTGATATAAAATATTAAAAAAAAAACACTTTTTTTCTCCGTGACAAGCGCAGGAATCTAGAAGATAATGTTCAAGAGGATTGGTGTGACATTAAATTAGATTGCTAGAGGCTCTCCATGCTGTGTATTAATTTTATGAGAAAATGGATGCCTATGGTCCCTAGTGCTGGCGTGACCCCTCACAGCTATAACCCATTCAATACGTGTCTTTTCAATCATGTGGGCTTCTTTTGGTCTCCCCATTTTGAGTGTTTTTGTATGGGAGGAGGCCCAGTGTGGGTGCCACCAGCAAATGGAACAGATAAAGGGTTAAATCTTACCTCTTCGTTTGGACATTTTGAATCCAATTGTATGAGCAGGTGGTTTCCTCCTTTTCAAATTATATATTCTCTCTCAATTCTGAGCACCTAACCATGGCTTTTTCTCTTGCTCAACAATTTGGAATATTAAATTGTTTGCTGGAATTGTAGTTTATGACAGATATTCAATAAAAAAATTCTTTAAATTTCTTACTACCTCTCATATGGATGCAACTGAGCAAGGATTTAGGTAAGGGTATATTTCTTGGATTATAGTTGGGAGATCATTCACCATCTAAGGTCGGGAATTGTTGAGGAATCTGGTAATGATTGTTTTTTAAATTATATTTATTAAAAATATATTAAAATTTAAAAAAATATAATTTCAACCATATTTTCATCTAATATTAAAAAAAACAGTTTTTTGGTGCACTAGAGACAGATTTACATTTTAATTTTGGTTTTAAATAAAGCTCTGACATTGTCAACCATGTTACATTTTCTTTCAGTAGGCATCACTCATCATCACCATCCATCTCCTTATCCCCCACGACCCTTCTTCTTTAATCTGTCGAAGTGATATTTTTCTCTCCCTGATTACGATTACAAGATAAAACCTCATCTGCAAGCAAGAAGACTTTTTTTTTATAGTATGAGATGACATCAAACTGCTTGTCTTACATGGACGATACACGTAATTTTTACAATATTTTCTCTGATTTCTCAATCCATAGCTAATGATTTATACAGAGTGGGATTTCATTTCTTTGTTTGTTTGACCTCTTCTAGTACAACTGTACAAGTCTTGTGACAACGACAATCGTCCCAAAAATCAGCAGCTGCCATTGCCTTCCTCCTTCCCTTGCACCCACCACCACCCCCACCTATCTTTTTCAAAACCTTATCTTCCCAGGAGCTGTTTTCGAGGCAGTCCTCCGTATGGTCTGCACTGTAGATTGATGGGCATGAGAGGTGTCATTCAAAGCTTTTTTTTTTATCTTTCGAAGTTTTGTTTGAGTAGAGACAGATCAGTTATAGAAAATCTTTTCACCCACAAAGTCGAAGCGGTTTGTGTGTATCTCGGAGGCGACAATGGGGTTCATAGTAACGAGTCCCACTATAATACCAGAGCAAAATAACCGGGTAATCTAAAATTAATTAAAAAAACCGGTTTGAGAGATCAAACCAATAAAAACAGGTTAGAAAACTTTAAAAAAGTCGATCTGGTTCATCTTTCCAACTTTTTTTGAACATTAAAACAACAAATTTACCCCTCATTGAAAAAAAATTGTTGATAAGGTGTATTTCTGTTTTTTTGTTTTTTTACAAAATAAAAATAATAATTTTTATGCCCTTAGAATAGTACAAAATTAAGGCATGTATTTAGGGTGATTTCATCTTTTCATATGAATTTTTTTATTAATTCTGATAGTTTAAACTTTTTGCTCTTAATAATTAATTTTGTCCTTTGAAAAAAGAAATAGAGAGCCTTGATTTTGAGGAGGATTTGGTATTTTCAAAAGATAAACCAGCCATTAATGAAGGGTTATTTTCATCTTTCCAACTTTTTTTTGAATTAAAACAACTTATTTACCGCCACATTAAAAAAAAAAAAAAAACTGGCCAAGTGTATTTTGGTCTTTGTGTTATTTTACAAAACAGAAAAATAACTTTTATGCCCTTTTGAATAGTAAAAAATTAAGGCATGTGTTTAGGAGATTTCATCTTTTCAGATGGTTTTTTTTTTAATTAATTTCATAATCATGAAACATAGTTTGAATGTTTTGCTTTTAATAATTATTTTTTAAATCAAAACACTGCAAGAATGTGGGCCTCGCGCATTAGTATATAGAAAATGCCTGTCTTTTGAGCAGTGCTTGTAGAATCAAATAACTTAATTTAATAAATATATTAGGTACATATCTTATATTGTGAGGTAAAATAATTTGATTTATTTTTATTTTTAATTTATTTACATAAATAATAATCAATTTTATTTTATTTAATTAAATGTGTTTATAGGTGTTTAAACACACAAAAAACCACGCTTTTGAATACTAATTTACTAAATAATTTATGGGATGAAACTTTACTTATTGGATTTTATGTTCATAATAGAATATCATCTAAAAAAGTTAAATGTTTCTTCCTATGAAACATGAAATGATATAAAATTAAATCTAAATTATTTTAAAGTGTAGGAGTGTGTATCTTTTTATAAAGTTTTTTATCCTCAAATAAAAAAATTAGAATCCAGGGGTCTTAAGAGTGTTTTTATTGGTCATGCACAAAATTCAAAAGTTTATAGGCTTTTGGATTTAGAAACTAATGAAATTGTTGAATATGTACATGTTAAATTTATCAAAAATAAATTCATAAATGATTCAAATATGCAAGAATTATATCTAAAACTAATGACCCATAGCTTAAGTAAAAAACATAAAAACCCATAAGTAATAGATTTAAATGAACCTAAAAAAAGTCGAATAGTCAGAATAAAAAAAACACAGATTAAATTTTATTTATATTGATTGTATTTTTAATAGAAGATAATAAAAATACAATATTATAAATGACATCCATGATCGTAAATGCTAAAGATATGTTGCCTTTATATCATAATAAAAAATATTTTAATATATTTTTAATTAAAAAATATTTTTTAAAAATATAATGCATATTGTCACCAGGACCAGAATTCACCTAACAGTTGTTTAATATTGAATTGTTATTAATGTATTCCCACAAAAAAAAGAAATGTTCTTCAACTTTTTTTCGTTTTTCTGTGATTTTAATTTGCACGAATTCTTCTGCAATTTTCATTTTTCTTTTTAATCTTATTTACATGAAATATATTGTCATTTTTCCTCCGTTTTTCCCCTCCATTTTCAAGCTTGCACTTCCTTTTTCTCCATTTCAGTTT
>Ga0325411_1008931_pt1 | contig 10786 bp, 9 predicted proteins | sample PopdelMetagenome_13_FD_206181 | JGI IMG/M metagenome (GOLD analysis project Ga0325411, IMG submission 206181) | Populus deltoides microbial communities from Bellville, Georgia, United States - Xylem-PdIQD-R4 | ecosystem: Host-associated > Plants > Phyllosphere > Stem > Wood/Secondary xylem...
ACCCAAAAAAATATTAAGAAAAAATATAATAATTCTTTTAATATTAATTATACAAAAAAATAAAATCAACAAAACAAATAATAATATTTTTACTATTAATACTCTAAAAATTAATTATACCAAAAAAAGAATATTAAGAAAATTAATAATAATATTTTTAATATTAATACTTGTAATTATACTAAAAGTGTAGGCAACCCAAGCACCACGTGGCGCTTTGTTTGCCGCGGTTAGCATGCAATGCTATTTTGGGTCCTACCCTGTCAGGTTCAAGGCTAGCCTTGGGCCATGCCGGGCAATGCCCAAGCCAAAGTGTCACCTGACGCTTGGATTGCAGCGTAGAGGAAGCAGGCCAAGCGCCACGTGGCGCTTGGGCTGTCCGCCCTCAGGAGGGAACTCAATCGTCACGTGTCTCAACGTGGTTTTTTTTCATAGTAATAGCAGTTTTTTAAAATTTATTAATGATGATAATAATACTTATACTCTTATAAATTTTAATAAAAATAATAATATTTATAATACAAATAATAATATTTTTAGTAGCAATAATATAAATTATTATAAAAATAATATTATTTATAACACCAAATATAATAATAGTTTAGAGACTAATACTATTAATTAGACTAAAACATAATATTAATTGAACAAATAATAATAGTTTTGAGATCAATACTACTAATTAGACTAAAAAATAATAATATTTTTAATACCAACACTATCAATTATACTAAAAAAATATATTAAGAAATAATATAATAATTCTTTTAATATTAATTATACTAAAAAAATAATATCAACAAAACAAACAATAATATTTTTACCATTAATACTCTAAACATGAATTATACTAAAAACATATATATTTTTGATGCAATTATATTAAAAGTATAGGCAGCCCAAGTGCCAGATAGCGCTCGGAGTGCACCCAAGAGAAAGGAAAGCAAGTGTCACGCGACGCTTGGACGGTCTACTTGTGGGCATGGTAGCAAGCACCACATGGCGCTCGGAGTGCACCCAAGAGAAAGGAAAGCAAGTGTCACGCGGCACTTGGGCGGTCTGCTTGTGGGCAAAGTAGCAAGCGCTGCGTGCGCTCTTGGTCTGTCCCAGCGCCCAAGGCCGGGCATACCAAGCACCAGGTGGCGACTCGCCTGGCGCCTTGGTTTGCCCCTAGCCCCAAGGCCCAACAGATCGAGAGCTAGTGGACTTGCCTCCAGGCTGGCGCCCCTGCCTTCCAGCTCAACCACACCCCCGCCAAATAATGCGGTATACAGTAAAAGCTCTCATAGTCCATAGTGAAAGCACTCACAATGCATCCACAGTACAATTCACAGTAAATTCACTCATAATGAATAGTATTCTACGTTACAGTAAAACACTGATTAGTTTTAATTATAGATAATTTTCAAATTTGTAGTGTGCTCTAATGCAGCCCATAGCCTTTTATTTTGGGTTAGCAGGTTCTTAGCTTTTTAGTACAGTGTTCAATAATAAATGTACGAGTATGGACTGGGAGAAGATAATACTATTCTTTTTCACATTTGAATAAAATGGCTCTTTTCTTTTAGTGAGATGTGTGTGTGAGAGAGAGCTATTTCTTTCGTTTCACTTGTTCTTTGCGAAAGTTTAGATGAAATGAATCAATTACGGGATACAGTATGCTCTTGGTTTTCTTGTTATATTAATTGTGCAATTTTTCTTTTAGTTATTACTAGATTTTTAGCTATTGTTATGCTATGAATGGAAAAAAAATAAAATTAAGCATTGCTAATATTTTTTCTAGTAAAAATAAAATTTAAATCATATAAGGATTGACTCAATATAATTTGGTTGATTTAATAAATTTAAAGATAACCTGAATTACCGGTAAAAATATAATTTGATTCAAAATAAATATTTAATATGAGATTTTTTTTATAATATCGAGATTAAGAGGGTGTTTGGCAGTGTGGTAGTGGTTGCTTTTCAACTAGCTTTTCATGCCGAAATACATGTCAATGATTTTTTTTATTTTTTAAAAATCATTTTTGATATCAGCACATCAAAACGATCCAAAAAGTACAAACCGCACTTAATTTTAGCAAAAAAAAAATAAAATTAAAATTCGATAAAAAGCAGGTTGAACCGCAGAGCCAAACACTCCATAAAACATAGCGTGTCACAATTTAGAAACATAAACATGCCACCCATCACTTGAACCTAGGATCTCATGCTTATCATGTGTGTTAACGGTTAGAGCATCGACTTAGAGTTGTCAAAAAAAAAAATTAAAATAATATATTAATATGTTTTACTGCTTATATAAACAGTAAAACACCATATGAAATCCTAATTTTTTTATTGTTATAGGTTAATTTTGTGTGTGAGGTTGGTCTCCCTCGTATTTGTCCCAAAATTAGTTTTTGTATAATTGGTTTGCACTTTGTTGTGAGGTGTATCAAAATTAAAATATGTAAATGTTTTTGATCTATTTTCTATTCATAAGTAAATTCTTGATTATGAAATCAAAATTTAATGTAAAAGAAATAATTTTTTTTTTTAATATTAAGATGACTATATTTTTGATTGACCCGTGTCAATTCAAATTAATTTTCCAAACCCTATATGACTTGGATTATGAACATGACTAGACTTAATAATAATATTTTTTTAAAATAATTTTATTTAATTATATAATAATAAAAATATACGTTATCAGGAAAACAATGGTATAAATTTTTTAAAAAGTAATGATGGTTGCAAAAGAGAAAAATTGCTAATATTATAAAAAGACTAAAACATAAAGTAAAATTAAATGATATTTGATAAAAATATATATATTCTCATTTACTAATTTAATACATTTATAATATTCTAAATTAACTAATTTTAAAAATTAAATTTAAATTAAAAAAATAGTTATGCAATCGGCATAGCTTGAATTAAAAAACTTAGATGTGAATAGGCTTGGAAGCCCATACTTCATTTGATTATTTTTTTCTTTTTTTCTTATTTTTTATTTTTTTTTAAAAAAAAATTAGTTAATATATTGCCTGAAGTTGTAGATGACTTATTGCCTACTAGGCTGTTGCATAAAATCTGGTTGCCACCGTGGTTGTCGGAAAATAAAAAGGATTTGGCCTAAAAAACTATTTTCATTTATTTTTACTCAAAAACACATTAAAAGCATCATAAAAACCTCACCCACCAATCTTAAAACATCCCAAAATCACTGGAACAAACAAAAAGCAACTGAATAAAAAGGAAATCTAAATAGACTTCAATATAATTTTTCCAGGCATGCCTATAGAAAATAATTATAACAATTAAACTCTTCTCGTTAAATAGAACCCTTTAATACAAAATTGATCATTTTTGTTGTGAGTTTGTAATCAATCGACAACCTTTTCTCCTCTGTTTTTTTTTCCATGACTTTTTCTATTTTCTTTCAAATTCAAAGATTGAAAAAGAAATAAAATGAAATTTTAACCCCAAATAAAAATTATAAAAACTTTAAGATTAATCATGTATTTTTTTTGTGTGTGTTTATATTATGGTCCTCTCACTTTTAGTTTTGTTTTTCTGCTATAATTTTAAATTTTATATTAGGCCACAAAATGATTAAATAAATAAATAAAATTCTAAGAACAAAATTAAATTAAAAATATATTTTTTTAGAAAGAGGGAAGGTGTGAACAGTGTAACATTTGAGAGAGAGAAAAAAAAAATCTCGTGCGAGTAATAACTAAAAGGGACGACATGCAACTAAATGTGATCAGCCTTTCACTATGGATTATATTGTGAAAATCCACAGTGAGACGGATGTCTTTTTATTTTTGGTTTTTTTCTTTTTAATTAATCTTTTTTTTTTAATTTATTTAGTTAATATTAAATTTTTTTTCATTTAGTTATCACACTTTTATGAAATGGATCCCAGATTTGACGGGTTAACCTAGTTGATTCAATTTTTTTTTCTTTGTCTTAATTAGTTTTTTCTTCCAATTTTATATTTTAATATTGATTTGATTGAAAATTAAATTTTATGATTTGTTTTGTACTTTTCATTAGATTATCATGATCTTATGAGGGGATTTTACTGTATCCCTCCTTGCAAAGCACTATTCATTAGAATAGTGCTTTGCTTTGTTTTTTTTTTCCTTTTCAATTAATCTTTTTTTTTAATTTTATTTTTTAATATTAAATTTTTTTTCTATTTAGTTATCATACGACCTTGCAGCTATATCCAAATCCAAGGGTCTTAGGTCTGGTGTTGCAGCCAGACCTAAAGTTTTTGGGCCTGACGTTGCAGCCAGACTCACTTAAACTTGGGTCATGCAAGTTTAATATTATTATTAGTATTAAAAATATTAGTATTATTATTATAAATATTATTATTTTTATTATAACGAATATTGCTAATATAATAATTCATAAATTTGAAAAACAAATATTATTAATACTGAAAAACAACCATAGATTTGATTTGAATGGTAAAATTAAAAATTATAAGAACTTGAGTCAGACATGTTTAATATTATTAATATTATTATTGTCATTATTATTAATAAATTTGAAAAAAATACTATTACTGTTGAAAAAAATCATAAATTTGATTTGAAAGGTAAAATTTAAAATTGTTGTTGTTATTGTTGTCATCGTTGTTATTCTTATTATTATTATGATTAGTATTGTTATTTTTATTCTTAATATTGTTATTATTTTTATTATTATTAAATTTGAAAAAAAATATTATTACTATTAAAAAATTATAAATTTTATTTAAAGGATTAAAAACTATAAAAACTTGAGTCAAACAAGTTTAATATTACTATCAATATTATTAATATTTTTATTTTTATTATTATTAGGGAACCAGACCCCATAAACTTGGGTCTGGCTGGGCGCCAGACCCAAGTTTATAATCATTATTATTATTATTATTATTATTATTATTATTATCATCAATAATAATTTTTTTAAAAAATATTATTATTATCAAAGAAAAACTATAAATTTGATTTCAAAAAATAAAAAATTATAAGAACTTGAATTAAATAAATTTAATATTATTATTTATATTATTAATATTATAATTAATAATATAAATATTATTTTTAAATCATGCAGCAGCCAAACACAATACTCGTATGTCTAACTTTACAAATAAATATAACTTTCGAATCTTTATTTTTTTTATATTTTTTGTACCAAAAAGTCCAAACTATTTTTAGAAGCAAGCTGCCCAAAAGAGCAGAAAACTCCCAGGAGCCCTAAATGAAATCGAGAGCGCGCCAAAAGTTGTCCTGGTCGGAGGTAAACAATCAATCTGGTTCATTGATTGTTCTATGAGACATGACGTCTGCAATTGGATGGTACGGGCCGTTAGTTGATCTCTGCAAAACCGATCATCACATCGGCGATATCGTTCAGCTTCTCGTCTTTGTTCACCGCTCCACTCCCGTTCAGGTATTACCTTACATTTCCTTTTATTAATTATAAATGTCCGCCTCCTTACATTATTGGTTTCTGCTTTCGAATCATGCAGTACAAATTATCAAAAGGTGGAGAAGTAATCAGGACAGACATTCAGGTTGGTGATGATACGCTGCCATTTTTCTCCGTCTCGTTGTGGAAAAAGCAGATGGGAACCATGGTTGTTGCCGGTGATATCTTACTGTTGCAAAGTAAGCAAGGACATCCTTTTTTTGCAATTTGCTTCAATTTTCATAATATATACAAGATTAATTGGGGATTGTGTTTCTGCTTTATTGATTCTTTATCGATGGGAAATTTCATTCATATCTTTGGAATTTCGTTCCATATTCCGATAAAGTATCAATGTTTGGAATTTCTGATTCGCTCATTTCTTAAACTTGTAGCGGTGATAATCACATAAATTGTTGATTTTTGCTATTTGTTATAATCTTTGGGATAATTCAGATGTGAAGATCACTAAATTTGGACATGCCGTTGAGGCCAGAACGGTCGAGTGGTCATCATTAGTAAGTTTAGTCCATCCTTATGGATCACTTCTCTCAAAAGGTACTTCATTTTGCTTCGCTTTTCTGCTTGGAAGTGTTGACCCTGCACTCTGCCCCGGATATTTGGAATGGAATCTTGGAGTCATAATTTGGACTTTCAAATTTTGAACATCACAACTGCTTAGAATTAAGAGGAAATGAAACTATTCTATTAATGTTCAACTCGTCTTTTGGGCTTCTCTAAATAATGAATATGTATGTAGGTGTAGATGAGTTAATAGAGGAATCTCAAGTAGGGAAAACAACGTTGGAAAAGCTTTGCAAGGTAATAAAATGGGTGCAGCGAGCTAGATCTGCTCTTAACACAATCGGGTCACACAGTTTTGTGGTAATGTCTTTGCTCTCTTGTTTTGTAGCTTTAGTTACATTGCATTTAACTACGCCTAATCTTATATGTTGCTTGGGGAATTTGAATCCAATAAACTCATGGTCTTTATTGTTTAAATCGAATAAAGATTCTTTCAATGATTGTGTTGTGGACGTGATATACAAGTTGTGTTTAATGTCTTTTCTTTTTCATGTACTCTAATCTTCCCATTGTAAGTGATCTTTTTGCTGGTCATGCCAAGCCATTTTATTATTAATTGAGAAAATGTCATGGTCACAGAGTTGTTGTTGCTGTTTATGCCATTTCAGTCATTTAGGAATTCTTTTTTCCATGTTAATTGCCCCTGTCATCCTCTATCTTGGATGTCATTACACTTTGCATTTTGTTTTTTGAAAACTTTTCATTCTCGATTTTTCTTATGATTGCAATTTCCACCTTCTGTTAAAAATCTGTTAGTTAACCTTAGAAATGGAGCTGACTTTTGGCAAAACAATTCCATAAAATGACCAAATAATTCATGAGGAACTTGCAACAAAGTCATCCCTTTTCATCTCCTTAGATTTTGTTGAAAAGGAATAAGCTGTACACTAGGTAATGAATCTCATAAGCACCACATCTATACCATTGCATTCTTATCACAACAGTTGCATCTTTAAGCCTTTAAGTTGTATTGGTACTGTTGGCTAGTTGTATGCTCATTTGAGTAATTACTGAAACAACTTGCATGGCAGAAACCGAGGAACTGGAAATTGCCAAAACAGAGTGAATCTCTGAACCTGCTCTTGCTTTCAGAAGTATTGGGCCTAAGTAATTCCTGTAATGCAATTTTTAATGCATCAATTGGTGAAATTTTCCTACCAATTACCTGGAGAGCACTTGATGACTCTGATAAGGAAAAGATGTTTGTCAGCAGGAGGACAATGGAAGATAAAGATAATAGTTTAGCAGAAGATTTTATTTGTATTGGCTGTCACTTGTGTGGTTCTCCTTTGGTTTCAGAGAACGGGTATGGAAAATTGAACTGCCATATTGCAATTATTTCCTGTATGGAAAGTTGAACATGAATTGGATTACTGAATAATTTACTGGTTGCTACAGGTCTATATGCAAGCAAAACAATATTTCACTCTATTGCCCGAAAAGCCCAAATCACCTTCATGCAGTAACCTTGATTTACAGGCCCTTTATGGTATGGATTTGTTCATGCTCTTGTCTCGATAAGTGCAATGCTCTCGTTCATATTGAAATGATGACAGCACTGCACATTCAGACTGCTTGATGATATTCCATGCATCTGTTCTAGTCATTCTGCTTTTTTCCCTCATTATATGGTTGGTGTTGTCTCTCTCTGCGTGATAGATTTTCTTGTTTTCAAGATTTCCAATAAAACAAGTATTTTAGGAACAAGTTTATCTGTTCTTATCTTTGTATGTCTTAGATCATCTTGAAATCAATATCTTGCTGATTATGATCTTCTGCATCAGATTTATTTTTGCCATTGCATTGTTTTACCATAATCATGTCAGAGTATTTCTTCACCGCAGTTATATGTCTGGGATGAATCAGAATACCTGCCACTCCTCGTAAGAAACAAGGCTGCAGTAGTGTTGTTTGGAAACATCAGGGCTGAAAGAGTCTACTCATGCTTTAGAGGACAAAACCGTAGTCATAATTCCAACCAAGCATATTTTTGCCGGGAGAATAATCCTGAAGCTGTAGAGAAAGGATTAGTGGGTTCTTGCTCATCAGATGCAGATAAGAGCCTAGAAGTAAAGGAGAAAAACCACCACAATAAAAACACTAACTTTCATTTGATTTGGTTGGTTCTTCTAAAGATATTGTTGCAGCAGGGAAAGAATAGTCCCTTGAAATTTGAAGCAACTGTGAACACCAGCCTAGATACCGAACACGGGAAGTTTGAAATGCTTTCTGTTTCAGTTCCATGCGCCAGAAACAAATTGTTCTCTGGTTGATGTATATGTACTTTGCCAGTTAGAGGATCCGATATTCCTTTTCGTGTAATCATAAACTCTACTACAAACTCTGCAACATTCAGTAGTAGCTTACTGTCATAGGAGCCTTTGTACCAAAAAAAAAAAAAAGAAAGTCATTGGGATCTTCTTCATATGATCCTGTAAAGTGCATCTCAGAGCCATATTCTACTGCTCTCCGTAGTGGAGGCGTTGGCTTGTAAGGGAGGAGGATGAAGCAGAAAGACTCCATGAAGAAGGTGAGAGTCACTTTGAAACATTTGCAACTTCACAAACCAGTGTATTCTTTTTGTTTATTATTATTTTTTTGAGAGCGATGAAATAGCTTATGAGAAAACCCTTGTTTTTATTAAAAATGAAGCCACCTTGGCTGAACGCAAATGTGAATTTACATCATTATCAGCTAACTTCAAAGTGAAAATCAGGGATGGAAGAAGCTGATCTCGGAATCACCAGAAAGTAAATACAGGAGAATCCAATCCACCATCTGTCTCTGATGCCAAGCAAGTTTAACGGGCTAACAGCTCTCCAACACGAGGTTCATGGCTGTGTGAGCTAGAGATCAAGACTCGGATCCTGTTTCTGCAAAAGATTCATCTCCTGCAGAATTCTTGGGTTCTAGTAGCCATGCTTGGCGTTCTGCATGTTCTCTTCCACATTGACTGGCCCCATTATAATTTCAAGCATTGTACCTGTCGTACGAAAGAACACAAGGGGTGCTAAAGATTTTCGTTTTATCCCAACTGGAATCGCTAGCAAAGCTCCTCCGACTGAAAAAAACAGACCCCTGTACCTAGTGCGCTGCAGGTACAGATCATTCATTAGCTAACATCATGGTTTCATGGGATAATTATAAAAAAAACCTTCTCCAGCTTATTTATTTTTTAGTATTTTTTGTGTAAAATATCACGGTTCAAGAAATATTTAGAAAAATAATATAATTTATAAAAAGAACAGAGTAAAAAAGGAGAGTTCAAGTACATTAAAACTCTGATTATAACACCATTAATATCGTTGAAATTTTTTTGAAGAGATGAATCTAACTATATTAGAAAATGTTATCAATGGTGATGAAAGTGAACCATATAAGCAGGCCAAAAGTTTCAGATGGCTCGCTTGCTTTTAGGCAGTTCATACGACCCATTCTGGTTATCAATGATGGCCTTGAATTAATCTCGTCAAGATTATTTTAATAGTACTAATAGTGTTGTTATCAGAGCTTCAATGTACTTGTGAGATTTTTTCATTACTCTCTCTTTCCTCTCTTTATAAATTACAATGAAATGAGATGAGAGATAGAGAAACAAACAAAGAAAAAAAAATCATAGAAGCACATCGAAACTCGATGACGACATCATTAGTATTATAAAAAAGATTTCGACGAGATGAATTCAATGACATTAAAAAAGGTAATTAACAGTGATCAGAGTAGGCCACACGAGCCGTCCAAAGGCAAGTGAGCTACCCATATTTTTGGGCGGCTTGTGTGGTCCACTCTGGTAATTATTAGTGACCTTCTTGTAACTTGTCAAAATCTTTTTAACAGTACTGATAGTGCTATCATTGGAGCTTGGTGTGCCTCTGAAATTTTTTTTTCTTACTTTATTTCTCTCTCTCTCATCTCTCTTCTTGTTTATTATAATTTGTACCATATTATTTTACAATTTAAAAGAGTCATTAATGACTCATGATTCGCAAGTCACAAATATTACATGTGATTATCTAAATTATATTATTTTTTTAATTATTTTTTAATGTGTTATTTTCTCAATTTTCTTAACATGCTAAATTCAAAAAAAAAATCTATTTTTTCTCAATTCTTTTAGAAATTACATTTTATATCCACGGTAAATCAAAATTTTCAAATTGAATGATATGAATAAAATCCCATGAGATATAATATATTAAAAATATCTCATACAATAAATTCTCTCTTAATACGCGATTTCTCTCTTAACAATTTCAGATTTTCCATTCGCTTCATTTATGCCCCCCCCCCCCCCCAAAAAAAAAAAAAAAAAAAATTGAAAAAAGAATGTTATCCCTTCCTATAACGTTGAAAGATCCAGAAGTATGGTGTTGAAAGACGCTTTTATCTCCACTGCAGATCCATAAAATTCTTGAAACACCCAGCCGTAGCAACCCCATTGGTAAATCTAATCTCCTACGCATAGATGTTTTTGTCTACACTGCAAATTCAGAAAAAGAACCACCGCATGGTGTTGAAAGACGGCCAGAGACAAGTCCAAGTTCATGGGGGTATTTTTTTACTAATAATGGGTTTTGTGAATCGAACTGATTATTTTTACAGGTAAGGTCATGGTTCTTGGGTCTTGTTGCCAATGTTTTATTTTTCAAGAAGTAAAGTTCGTGTCTTTCTCAAAACACGAATAAAATGCATGAACAATCTCAAATTTATAAAAAAATGCTTTTCAATCAATCTATTT
>Ga0325411_1008932_pt1 | contig 10786 bp, 6 predicted proteins | sample PopdelMetagenome_13_FD_206181 | JGI IMG/M metagenome (GOLD analysis project Ga0325411, IMG submission 206181) | Populus deltoides microbial communities from Bellville, Georgia, United States - Xylem-PdIQD-R4 | ecosystem: Host-associated > Plants > Phyllosphere > Stem > Wood/Secondary xylem...
TAGGGGGGAACAATTTATCTCCTATAACAGGAAGTTTTTTGTTTTCCTAGAAGTTTCTCCTTTGAAAAGGTTTTCAATCTTGTTTTAAGCTCCTATAACAGGAAAGGTAGAGGAAACTTTCGCAAAAATTAAAAATAGAACCAAGGAAAAAGAAAGGTGTATATATAGGTCATTGCCCTTCACTCCCAGCAATGAATAAAAGACATGTCACAACATTATAACCCTAGAAAAGTTAAACACCTACTGTATTATTGCATGCTATTGAGTGGTGTTCTCAAAAAAATTGTTTCGCCTCCCTTTAAAATCAGAAATAGGAAGACGCCCCTCTTCTAGGGGGCTTTTCTACTCTTTTCACATCAAATGTATAAAGATTTAGAGGGCAATTGATGAGTTAGTATTTTCAACTCAATATTTTATGCTATGAAAAAGCCTAAATCCATAAATAGTATGTTAGTCTAATCAAATGTGGGTCTGGTATCTTACTAGACCCAACATATTTGGGTTCAGCCATGAGCTGATACCAAGTCGCCATGAGCTGATACCATGGGTTTGGCAAGACGTCAGACCCAATATATTTAGGTTCTGCCAAGAGCTAAGCGTAAGTCACCGTGAATCTGGCATGATGCCAAACCCAATATACTTGGGTTCAATCATAAGCTGAGCCTAAATCACCTTAAGTCTAACGAGATGTCAGACTCAATATATTTAGGTTCGTCTATGAACGGAGCCCAAGTCATTGTGGGACTGGTAAGACGTCACACCCAATATACTTGGGTTCATAGATGAGCTGAGCCCAAGTCACTACGAATATGGTAATACACCAAACCCAATATACTTAAGTTCAGCCATGAGTTGGGCCCAAGTCGTGGGTCTAGCAAGATGTCATACCCAATATACTTGGGTTCGGCCATCGGTAAAGCCCAAGTTACCATGTTTCTAGAAAGTGGCCAAATCCAATATATTTAGGATTAGCCATAAGTTTAGATCCACAGTGACTTGAGCTTGGCTTATAGATAAATCCAAATATATTCGGTTTGACATCTTGTCATACTCACAATAAATTAGGCTCAGTTTATGGATGAGCCTAATTCATCCCGAGTCTGGCAAGATGTCAGACTCAATATAATTGGGTTGATCCATAAGTTAAGCTCAAGTCATTATTGGTCTAGCAGGATGCAGATCCATTTTCTCTAGGTTTGGTCACACGCTAGGCCTAGTTAGACTTGGAGATCCATGTTAGGATCATATGGCTCTATCTTCAAATTATTTATATAAACTATTCATATCAGAGGTAATCATCTCCCTACATCTATAGATGTATAAAAGGTCTCGCAAGGGGCTTAATATTTTCTATATCATTAATAATATGGAAGAGATATTTTTACCTCCTTAATAATGTGTAAGAGATATTTATCTCTCATTAATGTCATCAAAAGCAAAGGACTTTCTAGTCCTTCCTTCCACTAAAGATGAAAGGTTTAGGAGTTATAAATACCCCCTGAACCACCCAGGTAAATGATTCATTTTTTTCTTACTCTAAATGCTCATATATCTTAGAGAATTAATCACAAAATACCAAGAACAAACACCCTTGTTATTGGAATTTAAAGCTCTTTGTTTCATTTATCACCATTCTCATTTAAAGTTACTGACTTTATCATTAGAGGGTCTTTAAGTCCCATTGACAAAGACTGTTTTTGTAAGTACCAAGACTAGTACCATCAATTTCTCCATTTCTTGGGTTAAGAAGAAGGAAATAAGGACATGAACATTTGATTAATCACAATTCAAACACCAAATAACATATCCCTTGAACATGTTGGATTTTTAGGATATCATCAGAATCTAAAAACAAAGTTCTTGTTGGTCATCTATGTTTGAGAGATCCTTTAGTTCGTAGGGTGTTGGTATTGCAGGCACAATAAATTATGGTTGGCTACAGCCCATAAAAATGCTATTAGAGAAGTAGATGGTGATGCTACATTTACAATATTAATACGATATTGTGTTTGATCTATAGTTGTCGGGCCTGACTTGGGATTTGATTCAAAAAAATCAGAGTTATTGGGTCAATGTACAGGTTACCAAACTAAATTGAAATTTATTGAAAACTACATTACTTGTATGGCAAGTAAATCAATTGTATAATTTCATTTCAACACCTAATAAAGGATCCAATTAAAATTTTGTATAAAAGTGAGGATTCATATAAAGTTATGTAGCTTCTAGGTCTCTTTTTTTACTGAAGTCCACACCCTTTGACTTTAGGATATATAAACTCTAAATAGGGGTATAGCTAATTTTAGTTTAAATTTAGGTTAAAGCGACTTATGAACTCAAGAGTGTGTTTGTTATTATAACCAACCACGCGGTTGGCCACAATAACAAAAGTAGCCAGTAGATAACCTATATAATTAGAGAATAAAGGTTCTTGAATACTTGTGGGAGGTAAGACTTGAGTCATGCTCTAAACAAAATTTATTATCCAATTTTTTAACCAATTAACCATCCTTATCGATTAGATATCGCCATTCATTTTAGTTGCAACATCAAAAATCTTATTGAGAGGGAAAATGATAAAAACAATGGGAATAATACATGGTTTGTGGTCGCAGACAACCAAAAATAAAACCTTACCTCTTAAAAATATATGTAGTAGTGCAAGTAAGAATCATTTTCACGGAGAGTATTTACCCTAGTTTTATGTCCATTAATCAAGATGAAATGTGGGGTTTGATAATAACAAAAACAGTTTTAAGAAAAAAACTAAGAAACACTCAAATTAAATTATCAAAATCAATCAAAAAAACAAACTTTGGTCTAAGTCAACATCCATCATCGAGTCTTTTACAATTGATCATTGATGTGTGTGTGTGTATCAATTCAAACTTTGAATGTTCACCATTTGAACTATTTTTTTTATCTCTCCTTAGTTGTAGTCAATTAGAAAACAAGCAATATAATTAACCCTAACTACTAAACTCAAGACAAATGTTAAAATTTAATATAGTAGGAGCCTTAAACCTTGGATAGATTAATGAAGCTAAACAACACAAGCACAAGCAGTTGCATTTAATTTAGTCGAATACTCTTCATAATATTTACTGATTTCTGATGCAACAAATCATTTAATCTTAGTTGCTTCACAGATTTGAGAGATCAAATAATTATAGATTTGATATCTAACCTAGTAGTAGATTGCAACGAATAATAAATTAGCAGGGCTCCTAGTAATTAAATGAGATAATCATGAAAAATAGACACCAAAGAATATTTATACTCAAAGCAAAAATTGAACGCTGAAAATAAATTAAATTTCACAATTTTATTGATTTTGAGGCTTCAGTTTCCTTCGACCAAATCAAATTTAGTTACACAGTACAATCATAAAAATCATAAAGGAGAAAAAGGAAATATGGAAGAGAAGAGGAAGAAAGAATGGAGAAGAGAGAGGTATGATCTCTATTTTCTTCTTTTACATGTTTTTTCCCTCTTTAGAAGCCTACAAAATCTCTTAAAAATATTTTCAACATATCTCCAATAATAACCATCAAATCTAAATATTTAATGAAATTATTAAATAATAAAATAGAGCTCTAATATAATAAGGAAAGTTATGTCTTCTGCTGGAATTCACGCATCAAGTCTGGAAGCTTTTGAAAATAAATCATATCATATTAAATTTACATGTCAAAAAATGCTCTAGCATGTTAGTAGTACACGTGCAGTGGCTTTATGCCTAATTTCAACCTTGATGCAATCAGTATCTCTCAAAAATCAAAACATAAAAGCTATTGAGATGTTCCTTAAGGTTTCATAGCATTTCTAATCATCTCAATCAGAGTTCAAATGAAAGATTTATACCTAGATTACGAAGCAGTGTCGAAACTGTTCAGAACCATCCAATTAACTTTGTTTTACCATTAACATCTCAATTTGCATTCTAAATCAAAATATAAAAATAATAAGTATATATATTTAGATATCAAATAAGTATAGAATACTAAAGGAGAAAAAAACATATATAACATTTTGCATTTTGCATTCTCTTTAGTACAATATCACAAAAGAGAATAAGATAAAAACTAAGATCTTAATTTTATAGTTGAAGCTCTAAAACATCATTTTAGAAAGCCAAACGGAAGGTATTTGATTTTCTTCTTAACACCTATTTTGGATTCTAAAGCCCAGGGGCGATTTTTCTTGGGTACTCAATGCCATTGCTCAGGAGCTCTTGTTGAAATCTATTCATGATTGGCAATGGCAGCAACATGGGTACTAAGATACCCTCCTCCCCATAACCATTTTTGAATCCACTGACATGGTAGCTAGCACAAGGTCGAGCTCCAATTAGACCCCCGTAAACAGCCTTTCTCCATCCAAAATCTGTATCTCCAAGTCCAAGACGAGTGACATCAGCAATAAGGAAGCTCCAAACTGTTGTATAATGTGGTCTCCCTTTTAACACCATAAGGTCTGCAGCTGATTTAATGTATTCTTCATTCATCTGGGTCTTCAGTCTCGTCACTAGCTCAAGTGCATATCCCACTGGGCTCTGACACAAGAGTCCAGCCTTTGAAATGGCAGTTGGGTAAGCAAAAGCATTGCCATAGTATCCACTAGGAACTTTTAGGCCTTGCCTTCCACGTACGTTGATCATGACTGATAAACGAACAACCTCATTGGGGTCGAGTTGAAGAGCAATTGTCCGAGATCTCCATAAAAATGAAGCCAGCACCTCAAACTTTGAGCATTTTTGAAGGTGGGGTGGAATGTGCTTTCTTATTGATTTAAATTCACTAGGGCCAAAAAAGAAAGAGCGATGGGCCATATCTTTCTCATGCTCCCGCAAAGTCATGACTATGGAGGCTTCTGTGTGTGTTAGCTGCTCGTACTCATGGTGCACACAAGTCACTCGAGTTGGGTTTCTTGCATTAAAGATCTCTCTTTCCCACACAGGCAATAGGGATGGTGTGCTTGCTCCTAGTGCCAATTCTCCAACTGTGTTCAAGAATTTTGACAGCCCAAGTGAATCACTCATAGTGTGGTTTAGGCGTCTTGCAAAGATGAATCCCCCACAAGCCAAACGAGTCACCTGCACCAAAAAAAGAAGAAAAAAAAGAGTAGATGTAAAGCTAATTAGTTGAAGTAATTAATTAGAACCATATACAAAACTTGAAGTTAATTATAAATACCTGAATCAACAGCTAGCAACGGGCATCCAAGAACACCTGAAGATCCAGGAACATCATGCAGGAATTCTTCAATATAAGAACAAGGAGGTTTTATGGAGTCACCTAGTTGGTCAATCGTTACATCTGCATCAGCTTCAACAAACAAGATCCCTTCGCCGGTACAATCAACTAGAAGTTTGCTACGAGGCCCTTCTATAATCCTACCGGCAAAGGGGTAGTAAAACACAAGTGCTTTGCCTAATGCTTCTTTGATAACCTTCACAGGGTCTTCTCTTTTCATGGAAGGATGGCTACGATAGAACATTACAAAAGGCAAATGGAAACGAAGACCTTGCTGGTCATCTATATCTGAGAGTTGTTTTATTTCATGAGGTGTTGGTTTTGATGGCACAATCAGCTGTGGCTCACGACGTTTGACTGAAAATCTTAGTGGAGACGACGAGGATGATGCCATGATATATGGACTGTAACTTAGGGCAATGAATTTGATTATGCATCACTTAGGGCATTAGGGGGCTCTTATGATGGTGTTTGGATATGCTAGTGCGGCTGTGGTTGAAAAAAAAACAGTGTCACACATGTTTGGTTAACCATGAATCACAGTTTGTTTTTATATGGGTCCCAGTTAAAACTGCGGTTTAATTGCAAAAAATGAAAAGCAATTGCACATTATTTTTCTTGCGTTTCTCATCTCTCTCATAACCGATAATTTTACAATTGATTTCCCAACTGTTCTCTATCCCTCTTTCAATTTCCCAACGGTCACAAAAAAACCCAACAAATTAATGGTGGAAGGTTGTTGTAGATCAATAACGCCCAGTTTCAACATTTTCCTAAACTGTTCCTTCATGCATTTCACCTCTCTCTCACCACCGAAACTTTTCCAGTAACCACTATCAATTACGGTCCTCACAACCTCACAATTTTTTTTCTTGCTTCAGTTGCAAATCAATGTATAATTGATGAACTAGAACTCCAATTTCCTTCCTCAAACTGTTCTCTTCTTTCTTTTCTTGCTACAACCCCATTTTTATTTTGCCCTAAAACCATCAATGCTGGAGCAAGCTTCTTTCCTTCTGTTCATTCTTTCCAAACGAAGATCGAAAACACAAACCTCCACCGATCTGTCCCTCCACTGTCGGTGAAGCGCGCAGCTAATACCGTTTGGTTTCGTGACCCACCTCCCAAAAAGCAGAGGCTACAAGAATATCAAATGGTGTTTTAATACTCACCAGCCACGTACACAGAAATGGACTGAAGAAAATCTTGGCATTTTGGAAAATTCATTGCACGTTTTCCATGAACACTAACAAGGGAGGGTGTTGTTGTTGAGTGGTTCTGAGGCAAGGTCAGGTCATTTTAAACATGACAAGCGTGGGTGCAAAGTTTATCCTAAGAAGCCTTTATTTGGTATAAACTAAATAAAATTTGATTTTTTTATTTAAAATTAATTTTTTTATGTTTTTAAATTGTTTTGATGTGTTAATATTAAGAATAATTTAAAAAAAATAAAAAATATATATTATTTTAATATATTTTCAAGTATTGAAAACACCTATACTCTAAAATACATCAAAAATCCATTGTACCCACCTAAGATCTGGGGATGCAGCTCATGACAAGAGTTATTCAACCTTTTAATCCTGAGATCCCCACTGAAAGTTGAACGGCGTCGCTTGGATTTTCAATGAATACAAAAACCACACTATAACAAAAACACAGAGTATTATTTACGATCAAATTATAAAAGAGAACTTCATTTTTTTTTTATCATACAATTTATTATTCCTTAGTTAGTTTACTCGCATTTCCATTGCATGTCATATAACATAACATTTTTTTTAATGCAAAAGAAAACAAAAACGATAGAGAGGTGTAATCAACACGTTTTCTAGTATAAAAAAACCTTTAATTGGGAAATGAAAAGTTAATAAATGCTTTTAAAAAAATAAATATTGAATTACATATATAAATAAATATTAAATGGAATTATTAACACTAACTAAAAACCATGTTGAAAAATTAAGAGATGGATGCAAATTAAGATATCTAATTTCATGTGTCATGTGAAGCTTTTTATCTAATTATATGCATTAAATATTTTTAATATAATAGTAATACTTGAAATTTTATTTAAATATAACAATTTTATATTATAGTTTTTTTATTAATATATTTTGCTAACCAAAAAGGTATATTTTTTCCATCTATGTTGTTTACCCAATAAAAACTAAAAGCAACTAGAATGAATGTAAGAAAAAATTTAAATGATTTGAAATAAAAATAATAAATGTATCTTTTTAATTAATAAAAAATAAATTAGCTCAAATGAAAAAAATTGAAGGTCGATCTACCTATTTTGACAAGATGGATGATAAAAAACACTTCAATAATGTCGCACGTGTGCAGCGTCGTGGCAAATATTCCACTTCGATCTAAATGTATTTATCTGGCAAATATGGGGAGACAAGAAATTCTTGTTTTTTATCGGTGAAAAATAGAATGGGAGTCGCCACCTACTATTTTGGTCACTAGAAACCCTAACTGGTCTCAGAGATCGGGTACGGGGACTGCTTGCGTAAAGGTAAGGTATTAGCACCCCAAATACGCCTTACCTAAGGTAATTAAGCTGCATTGTTTGATTGTCTAATAAAACGCTAAGTGTTATTATATTTTTAATTATTGGTCTGTCTATCGTTCAAGAAAAGTCCTCCTCAGTAAAGATGTCTTTATCTTATCGGGTAAAAACCTAGTCGTTTTAATGTCTATATAAAAACTATATTTTTAATATCAGGAATACGTTTTTTATATAAATTCGTAATCCCAGATACTAAAAGAAGACAAAAATATTTTTTTAGAATTTTTAAAACATTGGCTTAGCTCTCATGGCTCTAACAAACTTGTTATTAAAGTCAAAGTGCATGCTAAAACCTTTTTGAATTTTTTTGTGTTTTATGTATAAAAAAAATGATTTTTTTTGTATGAAAATACGATGTGATGATTTTTTTTTATCTTTGAGAGACTTATCCGTATGCATGAAAAACAAAATATTTTTTTTTTGTTTAACAATTTTTTTTGCAATGTTTTGACGAAAGCCAGATATTTTAATACTAGATTTGTATCTTTACGGTACAAAAATACAAACCAGTATTAAGCAATTTTGATTTAAAAAAATGCAGGAAAATCAACAAAACTTTTTAAGGATTTTTCAAAAATTATATATATATATTATAACTATGTGGGCTGGGCCGAACTCGGCCCAAAAGGGGTTGCGCCAATCTTGACCCAACAGTCTCTCTGTTTTTAAGTCTGGGCCGACCCAGCCTAGACATCAGGGCTGGGCCAGAACCGGCCTGGCCCAGAAAAGAAAAACACATAAGGGCTAGGCCAGAACCAGCCTGGCCTAGAAAAGATTAAAAAAAAAAGGGGGGGGGGAGGGGGGGAATTATTTTCCCCCTCCCATCCTCCTGCATGCAGAATGATATTCGTTTTGCATGCAAGAGGAGACTTGGCAGTATGCATGAAAAAAAAATATTTTTTATTGTTTTACAGATTTTTTTGTAATGTTTAGACGAAAGCCAGATATTTTAATACTGGATTTGTATCTTTACGGTATAAAAATACAAACCAATATTAAGCAATTTTGATAAAAAAAAATATGTAGGAAAATCAACAAAACTTTTTAAGGATTTGTGTCGTGGCTCACGGACAGTAGCTCCAAACAGCGGTGCTGCTGTTTCAAGCGGCGGAGAGAGAGTTTCCTGCTCTTCCCCTCTCCTCTAGTGTTTCGTTTTTTTCTCTCTCTTTTTTCGTTGTCAAGTGGTATCTCCCTTTGTACTCCCTATTTATTTTTCTCTTAAATTCCCTCCCCTGTTTCAAGCTTCCCTGTATTCTTTCCTTCCTCTCTCTATTTCGTTTTCTCTCTTTTCTATTCTCTTCATCCTCTCTTTCTTTCGGCTCCATGTGCTGGTGTTGAGAGCAGTATTTATAGGGCAAGGGGGAGCTCGGGCGTTCCTATCGCTCCCCTATCGCTGTGCATGAGGAGCGGTGCCTTCCTGCCCTATCACGGCGCCCGGCGAGGTGGCCAATGGGTGTGGATTGTAGGGCGTGACTTCGCTGGTTTCATTATGATGAGGCGTGGGGCTTCGGGCTTTGGCATAGCACGCGGCAAGAAGGAGTAAAAAAGAAAAAGCAAAAGCTTCTATCTTCCCATGCTACACGTCTAGAGGAAGAAAGAGGAGGAACAGTGTCGCTCAAAACGACACTATTCTATTCTTTTTTTTAACATGAAACGGCGTTGTTTTGGACAAAACACGCCGTTTCATTTAAATATGGCGCCAGCACGTTCACTAACACGATCAAAGAGTTGATATCTTATCCCAAGTGCAAGAGTATCACAGTAATAAATAACCCGGCAAGACCAGGGTCGAACCACAGGGAGGTGAACTATATAAATTATAATAATAATAATAATAATAATAATAATAATAATAACAATAACAATAATAAGAACAACAACAACAACAACAACAACAACAACAATGATGATGATGATGATTTAAAGAGGACTTTGAGATATAAGATTATTAAAGAAGATTAAACAATGATAAAAACAAATGTCGAGGTTAGAGGGTTCACTAATAGTATTAGAGATAAGTAAAATATAAACTCTTTATAAATTATCAACATGATCATATTAATCATCTTATTTACATAATATCATACTTACAAATTTTATCAAGCATTCATGATGCTAACTTATGTTGACAACAAATCAAGTTCCTCTCATAATAACGATGTTGGCCGAAAACTATGAAGGATCAAGTATTTGATGTACCAAGTGTTGTACAACACAAATCTAGATTAACCATTTAACAAGCAAGGTATTAAGGATTCATAAGATAAAAAAGATAAGACATGTTAATAGCAAATTGTTTAGGATTTAAGCATTGAAGTCCATGTTAAGTTCATATTATACTTATTTGACACGACCAAAAGATTGATGTCTTCTCCCAAGTGCAGGAGTGTCGAAGTAATAAATAACCCGGCAAGACCGGGGTCGAACCACAAGGAGGTTAATTGTATAAATTATAGTTAACAGCAACACAATAACAACAATAATAATAGTAATAATAATAATAATAATAATAATAATAATAATAATAAAGAAGAAGAAGAAGTTGATGAGAACTTTGAGATGGAAGATTAACGTAAAGATGCAACAATGATAACAACACATGTCAAGGTTAGAGGATCCACTAATGGTATTTCAAACAAGTATAGTATAAAATTTTATTATTCAATTGGAAACCACACACAAAGGAGGTTCCAATCAGATTATAAATTGTTAACATGATTACATTAGTTATCTTATTCGAATAATGCTAATACTTGTAAATGTTGGCAGGTATTCATGATTATAACTTATGTTAACAACAAATCAAGTTCCTTTCATAGCTCAGGAATCGGTTATACCATACAGTATGGGCTATGAAAGTGCCAAGTATTTGTTGTACCAAGTGTTATACAACATAAATCTAGATTAACCATTTAACAAGCAAAGTATTAAAAGTGAACAAGATAACAAATAT
>Ga0325411_1008934_pt1 | contig 10785 bp, 6 predicted proteins | sample PopdelMetagenome_13_FD_206181 | JGI IMG/M metagenome (GOLD analysis project Ga0325411, IMG submission 206181) | Populus deltoides microbial communities from Bellville, Georgia, United States - Xylem-PdIQD-R4 | ecosystem: Host-associated > Plants > Phyllosphere > Stem > Wood/Secondary xylem...
AGTTTGCAAGTTTAATAGTATTAGAAATTGAAAGGAGCTTTGCAGATATATCTCAGGCAGGGAGGCGGACAGACATACAAATCCTATAAGACTCAAAGAATGCTCATTGTCATAAAAACTAGAGTTCTTTCTTCCGCTTACAATCTCCAGCAACAACACTCCAAAGCTAAACACATCTGATTTCTCTGAAAATCTTCCTTTCATTAAATATTCAGGGGACATATAGCCACTGCATGAGGATCACAGATTTCTGAGCTCAAAATAGCAAAACGGTAATAGGAGTGAAAATGAAATATATATATATATATATATATATATATATATGTATATGTATATGTATTTACTTACTACGTTCCAACGACCCTGGTAGTATTCACTTGATCTTCATTGCCACGAAAAATCCTGGCCATTCCAAAGTCTGAAATTTTGGGATTCAGCTCATGGTCCAATAAGATGTTACTTGGCTTCAGATCTCTATGAATAATTCTTAGTCTAGAATCTCTGTGAAGGTAAAGAAGACCTCGACAAATGCCGTTAATAATGTCGAAGCGTCTTTCCCAATGTAGTTGTCCTTTCCTGAGTGAATCTAAGCATATTGTATCCAGAAAAAATCATGAGAAAACAAGGGCAAATTATCAAAATGAGTCAAGAAAAGTAGTAGCTAAACAAAAGAGGGCAGTAGCTCTAACCAAAGAGAAATGCATCCAAGCTTTTATTCGGCATGTACTCATAAACCAACATCATCTCTTCTCCTTCAACACAGCAACCAAGAAGTCTCACAAGATTCCTGTGTTGGAGTTTTGAAATCACCACAACTTCATTCATAAACTCTTCGAGACCTTGACCAGATGTTCTAGAGAGTCTTTTCACAGCTATTTCCTGCCCATCTGGCAATTTTCCCTACAATGTCATATCAAACGGATAAATACCTATTTTCTCTAAATAACATTAAAGAACCTTTAGTTCCAGAAGACTTACCCTGTATACTGCACCAAAGCCGCCCTGCCCAAGCTTCTTGGATATGTCAAAGTTGTTTGTAGCCGTTTCAAGAATTTTTAATTTGAAGAGCGGTTCAAGTTTAACTTCCTTGACGTTTTCGGGCAAGTTTCCATCAAAAAGTACTGTTTCTTGTGCTTCTCTCGTTTTGAACGATAAGGTCTCCTCACTTATCAACTTCCTTTCTGAATTCAAGTGGAAGTATCGTTATTATTTGTTAATTGTGTTTTTCTTTACTTGTAAAAATTGTAAAGTTTACAAGTCCAGTAAGCTAATAAAACGTAGCATAATACCTCTATGTTTAGCCATCCACTTCCAAGAAAAAAACACACAGATGAAGATGGCTATGGCTCCTACAATCACTGACATACTGATGATTACTTTCATGTTTCTCTTGTTACCTGCAACAAAAAAATTTTACTGATGATTATTTGGCAAAAATGCAATGGAAATATGAAAAAAGAAATTATCAATATTTTCTCATACTGATACAGATCTCCATGTATCTACACTTGTTATGCACACCTGACAAACGAAAAATTAGTGAAAGAAAATTGGATAAAATTAGAATAATTACCAAGTTCTGTATACGCCAGGCGAATATTGAGATCCGTCCCAGCCTCTGAGAACTTTTGTATATCAATCAAGTTTCCTGTCCATGCCATACAGCCAAAACCATTATAATATGAATAAGCGACACAGGAGCAATTCTTCAAGCACTCATCTTTGCATTCTTGTTCGGAGGACGGATTTGACCAGTACTCGGCAAAGGTTGGCACCTTCATCATCTCTAGCTTCATAAACCCATCTTCTTTTCCCACTTCACTACCTTTCTGTATTCTATCACACTGCAACGATGTCATCCTAACACATCCGCTAGTCCAAATTCCTTTGTTCCATTCATCTTGATTTTTTGGGACAAACCCTTTTAAACATGTGCAGATAGGTGAATTCTGCGCATCGCAGCTTCCGAATGGCCCGCACTTGCCATAAATATCACACTCAGTTGATTGAGCTTCCCAGGTATACTCCCAACCTTGCTTCCCATAATCCCAGTATTGTTCTGTAAGTTTTCCTCGAGAAGTCAAAACATACGTTAATCGGTAAGCTGGGTCTAGAACTAAACTCAGAATGAAAGTGCCATCTCCTTGATCTTGTAGAGTAAATCCCCTTAGATACACAGAAGTAGACATTCTTGGTATTCCAATAAAGTGCTGGCCACCCCACGGACCACTACGCCAAAATGGAAGACCATTGTACCAGATGAAGAACTCAGGAATTCCTAATGGATTGATACCAGCAGAGAAGTTTCCAACTGAAGGATCAGATGAGCTTCTCCATGACGTTAGCAGTGTCTTGTTCCCTGTTCTAGCGTTAGCAATAAATCTCATCTTTGAGAAGTAAGTATCCGTAGGCTGCTGGAAACTTTGCCATACAAGGTTTCCATTCTGTCCAGCTTTCAAGACAAGGTTTCCATCATCAGTAAGCTGTGCAGTTGACTGATTGAACCCAATTGAAACATTTGATGACCACCGAACCTCTCCCTGACCATTCAAAACGACGAGATTTCCATCTTCAGATATTGTCATCATCCCAGAAGAATCGTTGATTGGGTTGTTTCTGTTGGCCACCCATAGTACTGGAGTTGCTACTGATATATTACTATACCATATTCCGACATATCGATAGGTTGAATTAACTGGGCTGAAAAACCCCAGTTTGAACTGATTGCCGGCAGAAACTATAGCTTCTGGATCTTTGATGGGTTGAGAAGTAGTTATGGTATCTCCTGCATCACCATAAACTGAAGAGGAACATGATAGAAACAGAAGAAGAGCTACTGCGACTTCGCAGTTTCCAAGTGCCATAACCTGCTGGTGAGAATGGAAGACTAATAAATGGCTAAATGACTGTTCAGAGAAAGGATGTCATGAACGATAATATTTCTCTTCCTGTCCTTTTTCTTAATTCCAAACAACAGATTGTTTTTCTAAGAACATTGAATTAAGTTTTCTGTGATGATACTTTTTAGATTTACTCTTCATGAATTATGTTTTAACAAATAACTCTAGATTTTTATAAAAAAATAAATAAATCAAATGTCAATTTCTTGGACAAAAATCCATTTGTCATAGCAAACACTAAACATGACGATTTTTTAGAGCTGTGCAAGAAATGACAACTTCTGAAATATCAAAACAAATTTATTTAATTGATAGACTAATTAGATTTATCTTAAAAGTTTTTTATAAAATGAGTTTTTTAAAAATAAAATTGGTGAAAATAAAGCTAAAATAGATAATGATATTTTTGCTTATCCATAAAAAAAAAAGAAGATTGCTATAAACTTCATAACATATATAATTATAAATGAGTTAACTCAATAAAAACTTGATGGATTGGTTTAGAGTTTTTTTAAGAAAAAAACAAAAATCATTTTGATATAATTAAAATAAAACTTGATTTGATTTTTACCTGTAGCAATGCATCTTGCCCACTTGAATCAGAATTCCATGGTCGACCGCCCCTCGCTACTCCTTCAACATGATCACCTTTTCCTCTTAGGTGTTATCTAGAAGCTCTTAGCATTCTTATCCTAAAGGAAGCCACATTCTTGCTCTATGTTCACTTTGATTAAATTACCTTATTACTCTAAAATGCCATGAATTTTCTCTATATTTTACATTTTGGCGCCCTCCCACTTTTAAGTTTATCTTTTTAATTTAATTGAAAATTTCTTCACATGAAATTAGGCCGAAATAGTATCAAGTCAAAAAAGAAAAAAAAAATACGGGGATGAAATTAAAAAAATAAAAAAGAAAAAGTGATTGTTCCTTCTTTAATTTTTTTTTTTTGCTTTTCCCTCTTCTTCTTCTTTTTCTTTCATTTCCTTTCTTAATTTCATTCTTTTAACACTTGTTTGATTTATAATTTTTTTTATAAATTATTTTGATTTTTTTATGAGGTTATCAGTCTCAAATAAATATCTTGAAATTTGATTTGTGCTTGGTTTGTACTTGATTTTACAAAACTCTATTTTTATTATTGTATAATTAAGTAAAAAATAATTTAAAGAAACAAAACTCTTAAACCATGAAGGCTTGGTTAATACAATATATAGCCGTCTCAATATTAAAAAAAAATCATCTTGAATTTTTTTTGTTAAGTCAAACCACACTTTTTAAATATGAACTTATCAAGTCGATTGGGTCATATCGTGACAATTTTCATATAGTTTAATTTTAAATACAGGTTAAATAAAGAATGAAATAAAATATTTCAAAATTAACTTGATAAATCAATTTTAATAACAATATCAAATAGTTTGATGTGTAAATATTTTCTTTACATTCATTTTTTTAATTTAAGTCGCAACTTAATGCGGTCCTTTCTAAACTATCGATGTTTTTTTTTAAAAAAAATTTATAATAACCGAGATTTTATATAAAAGCCACTGCTAAAAAGTCTTGGCTAACTAGGAAAAGTAAGTAAAGTTATGTTTGTGTACATATACAAAGAGAAGTAAAAAAATTAAATGAAAGCTCTATACCAAAACTAAAAAATATGACTTAAAAATCTAGTTTATTCATTGAAACATACCTTTCGTATCTATATAGATCCAAATCCAAGCCTAGCTAGCCTATATATATATATATATCCAAGCCTAGCTAGCCTATATATATATATATATATATATATATATATATATATAATGTTTGCAGACCTTAACTATGGATGTTTAACCTAGTCTTTAATTTTTACATGGTCGATCTCATTGGAATTTTCCTGGAATCCTTTATATAGGTGGTAGTCAACTTTATTGACCGCAGACCATCCAGTTGATAAAGTTGGGCGATGAGTTTTCTGGGAAATAAGCTATTTCTACCATACAAGTGTGGAACAGCACCTGACAAGTCAAAAGACCTTGCTGTTTCATCATCTGCGAAACTTCGCCATAAAATGATTCCCTTGGAGCTGCCTTGCATGACTGGATTAATTCCCATTATCTGAAAAATGTGCAATGGCTATTCAATATTGCCTGCGGAGACAGTTTCAGGATCTTTGATGGGTTGAGATGATGTTATTGTATCTATTGCAGCATCATAACCTGAACGTAAGCAGGACGGAATGAGAATTAGGGCTGCTACAATTCTGCAGTTGCTAATCCCCATAACTTTTATCTACATGTTCTTGATGTGAATCAAACTATATTTTATGTATGCTGTAATTACTGGTCAAGAAAGTAACACTTGTTCTTTTTCTATCCTCTTAATGTATTTCAATCAAGAACTTATTACTTTTATTAAAAAAAGGATATCCAGTTTTCTTCCTTAATAGAGAATTTGAATGTCTTCATTTATAAAGAAATTTTTAGGGAATAATATAAAATTATTATTGAAATTTCATCTATTAACTTAAGAATTTGAGTTAAGATGATTCTTTAATATAATATCAGAATTTTTATTTTAATTAATAAAAGTTAAGCACAAGATTATGTTAGTCATTATATTTTTCAAACTCAAATGGTTTTAATTTTAGGATGTGTATTAGGGAGTAATATAAGATTATTTTTAAAATCTCATCTAATAACTTAAACTTTTGAGCTGAGAAAGTTCTTTAATATTTTTTTTTTTATCAAGAGGTGAAAATATAAACGTGATATAAGCTTTTAGATTAAGATAATTTTTTGATATTTTTTTTTACCGAGAGAGGTAAGAAAGTAAATGTGAGCACTTATAATAGTCAGATGTTTTTATATATAATTCTATTGATACAAATAACATGTTATCGTATTTTTTAGCTTTTTTAATTTATTTTTTTTCATTTTAATTCTCTTGTTATATATAAAGTGAATACTTTCATTGCTACAATTTACTGTAATTCACTGACGGAAACATTCTGTCAGTGTTTATGTTTGTAATCATCAATTTTCTAGTAATGTTTTTCAGTAAAATCGTATCTTTAATTGTGTTTGATATCTTTATTTGTGCATCTACCTCATTTAATTCCAGTTACTTATCATCGGTGAAAATGAAAGACTAACGTTATGGATTACTGAATGTTCAAGAGAAGGATGCCATGAACAAGAATAATGTTAATTCTTTCACTTTCCGTCGTTTTACTTCCTTTCAACCAATAGCTTATATTTTAAAGGTCAGAAGTTTTGTGTTTACTGTGAAAGTCTATCCTTGAAGAGATGTTTACCCAAATCATTTTACTGCCAGACCACGGATCTGTTTTACTAAGATTTTGACATTATTCTAACGTTAAACTATGATATTTCATTGGAAGTATCAGGATGAGCTAGCATGTGACATAGCATCCATATTTCGGTACGATATAATATCCACTTGCATGCCTCATGCAGAACTTCCTGCCACAACTTTTGCAGTGCTTGCATAAGTCATGTGATGGATTTAAACTACGCTCTAAACTTATACGATGCTAATCATCTATCATCAAGATATATCCATTAAACAATATAAACCTTATTCCTTAGTCAATTATTTTAACCTCCAACTATAATTGATGATCGTAAGGAGAATGGGTGAAAATATTTTCTTAATATTTTTCAAAATATTACAGCGTTATATGTTTTTTACAAAAACAATTCAATTATAATTAAAAGAATTAAAAAAAATCAAAATTAACACCTCAGCTATTTTATATACAAACTTCTTCACACATTTCCCCCTGTCCACATTTGTTATATGAGCTATTTTATACACTTACTCTATCTAAGTAGGCTTGCGCCCAAGACGTTGTTCCTACAAAAGAAAAATAAGAAATAAAAAGTCTAACAAATAAGAAGTCAATAAAAAATTAAAGAAAAAATAATTTAAAAATTTTACCAGATGATTTGCATGGTTGAAAAATCAGAGCAATCCACTGGTGTACTTGCTCACCAATCTATATGTTTCTTTGTTTTAATTCTGCAACTCAAATCACATTAATAGCATTTTAAATTCTTTTGATGCCAAAAAGTCTTGAAACTTCACCCAATTATCCTTAGTGATGTGATTTGGTTTATACTTTTTTCATACCTCAATGTTATTAGTGTTGGCTCGGATTTTTGCACATTTATTCGCATCATACAACAAATCAAGCAAACTATGAAAAAAAATTGTTAAACATGCATGGCATTTGGAAATTTAAGATTATAATTTAAAAAAAAAGTTAATTGTTTGATCCTTATTTAATTGCGCTAGGTTTTTCCCTTGTTTTCCTTGCCACCCCCTCATTTTCCCTTTTCTTATAAGATTTTGCATGCATTGTCAATTCGTACATAATTATTGAGACCTTTTTTATATATTTTTTAAGTAGATGCATCATCTCAATATCTTTATAATGAAACTTTTTATTCATATATTTCACATATAGACATATAATTTCACATACACTAATATTTTTCGGTTTAGAAAGTATAAAATTAATAAAACCCTCATCCCCTTGAAGATAATCTTATATGTACAACCCTTTGGATGAATTTCAATAATTCCAAGAATGATCATCGATTGATTATGAAACCTATATAGAATAATATTGATTTTATTAATCCCATAAAAAATCAATTTTTCCTTAACTTTCCAACTTCACAATAAAAATTGATAAAATATAAAATAATCATAATTTTGTCAATTATAAATACATGAGTTAAAAAAATCAAACTTAATTTCATCAAATGACAACAAAATTCAATTTTCCTTGAATCCCAAACAAACCCTAGCATACAATCTATCTAAAAAAATTGAATTGATAAAATTATTAAGTTTTCCACCACTCAATAAATAAATAAAAGTAAACATACAATAACAAGTCAAGTTATAATATGAATAATTCATTAGATTTGTCACACCTCGAAGTCCCTCTAAATTGAAATGGGAAGGTACATATCAAGGAAAATTAGGAATCACAATCTAGTAGTTAGAAAAAATTAAGAATTCTAAAAATTAGTATTTATTTCAAAGATTCAAATAAGAGATTAGTTATGCCTAAGAGAAGAACGACGTCACCCTTAATGCATCATTTCTTACAAAAATATTACATTTACTATTTGTTCTCCTAAAATTATCTTTTTAATTGCTCTTAATTATTCTAATTTTGTTTAGTTCATTTTCAATTTTTTTCTCATTATCTGAGAAAAAAACTTGACTTGGATCCCTAAGAATATGAAATTTATCAATTTGATTATTCGTAAAAAAAAAAAAAATTGAATCTTGATATTGGTTCATGGGTCCGGGATATAATTGAAAGTTGGAGTTCAGTTTCTTCTTTGAATAAAGTCCTGCCTGTGAAACCTAGTCGATCCCAAGACATATAATGGAATGGTTTTTTTTTTAAAAGAAAACATGTCATTTTGGTTATTTATATATAAAAAAATTGATAGTTTTCCTCTAAACGAAAGACTCTTTTTTTTTGCAAGATTTTGATATCAATCTAAAAGAAACTTGTAATCTAAGTCATTTCTAAAAGGGGTATGTAAAAAAAAGATTGGGTTTTGGCCTATTTATTTTTATTTTAATTTTTTTTAAGATAGACCAGGTGACTTTTACACTAGCTCAATAAATTTTGATGGGATCACATTATCCGAGTCTAAATTATTATAACTAATGCTCAAAATACTACATAACAAATAATACTAAAAAGCAATCTTTTATGTTATTTATTTTTATTTGGGGTTCTTTCTCATTTACTATTATTTTTTATAAGAGTTTTATTTATAAAAATAAAGACCCATACAAAATATCAATAAAGTAATATAGAAATAACAAGAATGGACCCTGAGATTAAGAAATATATTAATTAGTCAGGTTTTTAAATTTGCTTTTTAATAATTATGAGTTTAAATTTTTTTTAGTTACTAAAAATTTACATTATTATTAATTTTATAATTTATAAAATTAAAATATATGGAAGCTATTCTCTACAACTAATGAATAAAAACAAGAATCATAATTCGAGAGTTTAAGATCGACTTTTCGAGTATAAAACACCAAAAGTTGCTAGTAAAATATGATAGGACCACGTGTAGCGCGTGCATTCACGCGCTAGTCAATTAAGCTTCCTGAAATTGTTTTTGTGCGTGTACCCACACTCCCTTTTAAATATACCTGCAAAAACTTAAAGACACGAAATCAGTTTGTAGCCCACATTCTTCCAATTTCTCTTGGGTGTCTCCTCCTGGCTGGCGTTATGGGCGAAACTGAGAGGGTGATGGGATGGTCGCCGTGAATATCTGGCCGTGGAGGAGTTGCTGACGTTTGCTGATGGTGTAGGGCTCGTCGTTGCTACTGGTGGGGCAGAGAGGTTGTTGTCGTTGGTGGTGACGGAGAGTGGACTCCAGACTTTGCTATTATTGTGGCCGAATCTGTGGTGAGAGAAACACCATGAAGAGGTGGAAATCGGGCAAGTAGGAAGCCAGTAGAGAATGGTGGCCGATCGACGGTGACTGTCAGAGATGGTGGCTGGTATGGTAAGGAGGTTGAAGATGGTGATTTATGGCCGTGGGTTTGGTTCGGAGAAGAAGATGAAGGCTGGAATGGGTTGACTTTGGTGGGTTTTTCTTGGGCCTATTACAGGTTGTGTGGAAAAGGACCTGTGTGAAGAGACGCAGGCTGCTGTGGTGGTTGATTTTGTGAGGGGAGGAGGATGAGGGTTTATGAGGGGAAGGTGGTTGAAGAGGAGGGGGAAGGTTGCCTCATGAATTAATTAGAGACTAAATCGAATTAATTTGATAAAATTATAGGACTAAATTGGGCTGGATTGAACTAATTGGAAACAAAAGGTACTGAAACGAAGTTATGTGAATAGTCAACCGGTCTCTCGAATATTTTCTCCTTTTCATTACAGTTATTGACTTTTAAATTTCATGAACTTCTTTCATTGAATTCAATGAGGGCTTTAAATCTTTGATTTCTTCAAATTAATCTTTAAATTGATCTTTTCCAATTTAGCTTCTTTTTTTAAATTTAGTCTTTGTTTTTTTCAAATTCCTGTAATTTCAAAAGAATTTCTTTTTTCTTTTCAATTATATCCCTAATTGAATCAATATGGACCTCCAAATTTTAACTAGTTACAAATTCATCATTCATTCCCAAAATTATGCAATTTTAACCAATTTAACTTCTAATTTTGATTTTCTTCTTTAATTAAACTCTTAATTGATGCTTAACTTGGCTATATATTTTAAACTTATCATTGCACTTTTAATTTCTTTCATTATTATTCAAATTAAATTATTTTTTAATTTCATCTTCAATTGAAACCTCGATTGTAGCCCAAGAAATTCTTAAACTCAATTTTTGTTGGTGATTCTCTATTATTTGTTCATTTTCACCCTCAATTATATATATATATTGCATTTTTGTGTTTTTCTTAAAGAATCTGATTGCTTTTTGTGTAATTCATAGCCAGCTAGCTGCACCGAGAGTGAAAACAAACGCGAGAGTCCAAGCAATGACAGTTCCATTAAAGAACTTTGATTAGGTGTAGACAGTGAGTGGCAGACAATTTCTCTGTCTGCCATGCTAATGAATGGCTCTCTATGCTTTCCTTTCCACTTGATATAATTCCATTACAAGACATTCAAAGAAGGTATTGCTGCTGATGCATCCCTTAATACTTGTGGTCCAAATGAAAGCATCCCAGATCACCTTCAATGCTTAGCACAGGTTGGTGCCCTTCCCACGCTCCTCTGGCAGCTTTCACGATCACTTAGCCGCCGGCCAATCAATGTTCCGTGCAAGAATTGAAATGATCTTCGTTATGGTTTTTGGATCATGTATAAAT
>Ga0325411_1008936_pt1 | contig 10785 bp, 9 predicted proteins | sample PopdelMetagenome_13_FD_206181 | JGI IMG/M metagenome (GOLD analysis project Ga0325411, IMG submission 206181) | Populus deltoides microbial communities from Bellville, Georgia, United States - Xylem-PdIQD-R4 | ecosystem: Host-associated > Plants > Phyllosphere > Stem > Wood/Secondary xylem...
ATACAGTATGGGGGCTTTTGATCCGATGTTGCAGATGGATATACCTGTGTCCGATACCAGTACAGAACATCCTTCTGATGCAGGCAACATTGATGATGTTGGACGTGCAACTGACATGGAAACAAGTACAGACCCCTTGATTGTAATGGATGGGATTCACAATTCTGTTCTGCGCCTATTTCTGATGATATTTTGTTTCCTGAAATATTGGAGATCACTCCTACTCAACCACTTCTCTATTCAAATCACTCAACTGGTTCAGGATCCAAACAGCAGGGTCAAGGTTGCCGGAGTCCATCTCACAAGGCTGATATCAGCCCAGCCCGTGACGGAAGCCAATAGTCAGGAATTCCTCTCAGCCCACTGTTATCAGAGAAAAACATTCCCCTGTACATATATCTTCCACGCTACATGAAGCAGAGTGTTACGCCAAGCATCACACTAACTTCCACCCCATGGTTTTACGTACGGAAAAGAAAGGCCAAAATTAAACTCATTACTTCTACTGGTAGTCTACAGCCAGCAATGGCTGAATAAGATGAAAGCTTGTCCAGCTCCAAGGATTCTTGCATTCGGCAAGGCAACATTCGTAACACTCAACCAAATCTGCAGCTGTTACTTCAGACAGAAGAAAAATTGAATTTGCAGAGATTGTTTTGGAGAAGAGGGCAGAACAACAACAATTGTGTTGTTTGTTTTATTAACGTGAGCACTATAATTCCTTTCCCTCAATTACTTACAGAATGAGTTTTTCTTATGTATTTATATAGGTATACATTACATCTCTACTTTATCTACAAGGATAAGGATAAGACTCATCTTCCTTATCCTTGTGGATGATCTTTTCCATTATGCATAAGAATTCTGCTCTTGTGTGCTTCATATATGTAGATTTTGATTGTATATCAATCACTCATATAACTGCTGTTTCCTTATCAAATTAGACTCCCATGTTGGCTAGAGTTTGTTACCTTTTGAACTTCTTTCTCTCCTAACATTTATCAACTAATTTTGGGGATATTGCTGAGAGTAGAGTGTGAGTGTTCATCTTTATTTCTCCCATATTCTTGAGTCACCTTATCACTCCATCTACTCACATCATAGTTACTGCCGTCAGAGTGTCTGCTGCTAACACTCTCCCTCAAACTATGCTTGTGTTAAAGGCATAATTTGTTTTGAAAACTTGTGAGGGCTGCCTTTGACGTTGGCTTTATGAAGAGATTTGCAACTTGTTCATTAGTGGAGATATGTTTGGTGATCAGTTGTTCAAGGGCAACTCTATTTCGCACAAAATGATAGTCTAATTCAATATGTTTGCTTCTGGCATGGAAGACAGAATTGATTGTCATATGAAGAGCACTGAGATTGTCATAATAGAGTGTTGGAGGAGATGTCATTGGAATGTGGAGATCTTTTAGAATAAAAGTTAACCATGTAAGCTCAGCTGCTGTATTGGCCATTGCACGATATTCGGCTTCAATGCTAGAACGCGATACTGTATGTTGTTTCTTTGCGCATCAAGAAATGATGTTTTTACCTATAAAAACACAGTATCCTATGGTGGAACGTCTAGTAGTGAGGCATCCTACCCAATTAGCATTTGAAAAGGCAAAAAGATCAAGTGAAGTATTGGCAGAAAAATGTAGACCTATGTTAAGTGTCCCTTTCACATATCGTAGAATTCGTCTAACCATTTTTAGATGTGTCATTGCTGGTGCATGCATGAATTGTGACATATAATTAACACTATATGAAAGGTCTGGCCGTGTGAGAGTGAGATACTGTAGTGATCCAATTAATCCTCTAAAATGGCTAGGGTCTTCTAGAGGGATATTAGTTATGGAGGTTTTTTTTTTCTTCAAGAGGTGTGCTCATAGGTTTACAATCTGTCATTGTAGCATGTTCAAGTATAGTCAATGCATAGTGTGACGGGGATAAGTGGAGTCCACTCCTTGTTTTGCAGATTTCAATTCCAAGGAAGTGATAAATAGGTCCCAAATCTTTCATGGTAAACTTGCCACTTAGAAGTTGAATGAAGTTGCTGACAAGGGCCTCTGTAGATCCTGTGAGCAACATATCATCTACATAAAGTAAAAGTACCAGCAAGCCATGTTCAGAATGAAAGATAAATAAAGATGGATCAGCTAGGCTACAGATAAATCCATATTCAAAAAGAAAAGTGCTGAAACGATCAAACCAGGCACGTGGAGCTTGTTTGAGACCATAGAGAGCCTTCTATAATTTGCAGACATATTCTGGATGTTGTGAGTCTGCCATTCCCGGTGGTTGCTCCATGTATATATCTTCAGTGATGTTACCATGCAAGAAGACATTCTTTACATCAAGTTGTCGAATAGGCCATCCTTGAATTAGTGATGTACTGATAATCATTCTTATGGTGCCCGGTTTGACAACTGGAGAGAAGGTTTCAGTGTAGTCAATTCCATCAATCTGATGATACCCTTTTGCAACAAAACGAGCCTTTAGTTTGTCTAAGGATCCATCGAGTTTCAATTTTGTCTTAAACACCCATTTAGAGCCAATTATATATAGGTCCAGGGTGCTTGGAACAAGGGTCTATGTCTAATTTAGCTGTAGGGCAGCAAATTTTTCTTCCATTGCAGTTTTCCAACCAAGATGAGCTAGAGCTGTTTAAACATTTTTTGGTTTCCTGGGTACACTTTGAGAAGCTATGGATGTCAAGGCATACTTTGGATTTGGTTTTACAACTCTACGTTGAAATCGTGTAACCATAGTGTGAGAGTCTTGTCCTTGAGACTACTGTAAAATTATTGATGTAGGTTTTGCTTGTGAGGCTTTTGCTTGTTCTGTTGATTGGGAAGGAGTGATCATGGGGTGATGAGTTGTAGCTGCCTCAGATGCTATTTTTGCAGGGTTTGTTGCGGAGATTGTCATGATTGGGGCATAGTCTGTTATTGCTGGAGAATCTGCTGCTGTAGGATCTGTTATTATCCCTGTTGCTGTGAGATTTGTTGCAACATCTGTTATGGATTCTAGCATTGCTTCTGCTGTAGAATCTGCTGTTGTAAACTCTATTGCTGCTTTAGAGCTTGTTTCTGCTGCTACACGATCTGTTATAGGATACACAGCTACTGCTGTCCCTATTGTAGGATAGCTTTCCTGTTCTTGTAGATACATATCTTCAGCTGACTGCTCTCTGTTCTCCCTCAACCTATGGTGGTGCAAGAGACCCTGCTGGTTGTAGTCTGCTGTGTTGGGGAAGCTGTATGGCAGACATATTTTGCTCCTGTGTAATTTCTGGCAGAGGGCTGCAGTTTGGGGTTGTTTCCTTGTTCTCTATATTTCCTGAAACACTTTAAGAAATGTGAGGTATCCATGTGTCAAAGATTTTAAATGTATGTTATGATGGTTGAATGGTGGTTGATGGTTTGTATGGAAACATTGTTTCATCAAAGACAACATGACGTGAGACTAATATTTTTTTTCTTGGTGAATGATAGCACTTGTACCCTTTATGTGCTGTGCTGTAACCAATGAACACACAGAGAACTGTTTTTGGATCAAACTTGTGCCCTCGTGTATCCCATGTATATGGAAAGCATTTTGAGCCAAACACACGTAATGAAGAATAGTCCGGGTGAGAATCATGCATTTTGAAATATGGAATTTCTGAGTTTAGTGTAGATGAAGGCAACCTATTTAGGAAATGTACTGCTGTTGTAAATGCTTCTACCCACAAAAATAAGGGTACTCCACTGTGGAATAACATAGTCATTCCTAATTCTCATATAATTTCGTGTCGTCTCTCTACGATACTTGTTTGTTCAGGTGTATATGGACATGAAATTTGATGGATAATACCTGATGTATGGAAATGAGATGTAAGCTTGGAGTTGACAAATTCTCCACCTCCATCAGAGTGGAAAATTTTAATTTTTTTGTTAAACTGCAGGTTAACATATTGTTCAAAGGCAAAATATTCATTCACAAAATCAGATTTATGTCGCAAGGGTATAATCCATGTATATTTCAAAAAATCATCTACTAAACATGTATAATATCGAAATTTACCAATGGATAAAATAGGAGAAGGTCCCCATAAGTCACAATGAATTTTATCAAAAATACCAGTGCTAGAATTTTCCGAACATGAGAATTGTAATCTGCTTAGTTTTTCTAATTGACAACTATCACATAGATGCTTGGATTTCAACATTCCCGTTACATCTATCAAGCCCTTATTTTTCAACAATTGTAAAGCTAAGAATTATGGGTGTCCTAGACACTGATGCCACACTTCAGCAGAACCTGTTCTAAATGTAGTTGAGAAATATAGTTCTGGTGAAGTCGGAAGGATATAAAGATCACCCTTGCGAGTCCCTGTGATTACTGGTTGTTCTGTCTTTCGTTCCTTGACACAAAAATCAACGTTAGAAAACTCATAGTTAACAGGAAATTGCTTAGTCATTTGACTTATCGATAGTAAATTTTTCGAGTGTAGGGACTAATAAGACATCTCGAAGAGGTAAAGCAATTTTCTACTGTTTAATTTGTGTATCCCCAATACCAAAGATTGGTATTGAGGATCCATTTCCTATAATTACAGAGTCAGCTCCCTTATATTTACAAAGGTTGGTTAACATACCTGATTGTCCTGTTATATGATTGGAGGCACCTGTATCGGTGATCCATTCTGTTTTTGCGTGTGGGATTTCTTGATTGTTGAAAGATTTCTTCGGTATCCACCAACATATCTTAGCAATATGGCCTTCTGTCCTACAATATTGACATTTTTCATTGAGAAAATTGTCTCTTTCTGTTTGTGTCATCCGGCGTTCTCCTGGGGGTAGAGGACGTCGTTATGTGTCTGCTGTGGTGGGGATTCTATTGTGTTCCCTGTATTGTTGTGCTTAGAAGCCTCTCCCAGTTGAAGTGAATTTTGATGTGTTGCCACGATAGATTGAGGATGGCTGTTGAGAGCGTTGTTGACGATGTTGTCCATAGAAAGCAAGTTGTTGATGACTCTGTGTGTGTACAATATCTGTTTGAGACCAAAACTAGCCGTGTCTCTGATCAAAGTTCTAAAGATGGGATAATAGTTCTGGATAGGTTGGTCTTGGGGGTTTCAGCATAGTTGTGGTGAAGGTTTCATATTGTGGACCAAAGCTTGTGAGGAGACAGAACACCTTTTCTTTGTCAGGAACTGGTTTTCCTATTGCAGCAAGACTATCACACAAGCTTTTGAATCTGCAAATGTGTTCATCCATGTTTTTGTCTTCATGTTTGCGGAAGTATGTCATCTGTTGGCGAAGAGTAAACTCTATTTCTTGAGAGTCTTTTGCATAGGCATTCTTGAGTGCTTCCTATATGTTATATGCTATTTCTACTCCAACAACAATGCTGAGGGCTTCTTCTGATAGAGTGCTAATGATCCATCCTCATAGAAGTTGGTCTGCCTTGCGCCAGGAGATGTATTCATTAGATAGCATTGGTGTAGAGTGTTCTGTGTTGGTGGCTAAATCTTGTGTGGTATATTTGGTGGGGGCTGGTTCTTCATCTGTAAGGTGGCCGACAAGTTCCTGACTTTCTACTAGTGCTAGTGCTTGTTCACTCCACAAAAGGTAATTTGTTGGATTTAGCTTGAGAGTAATGAAGTTACCAATATTGAGAGAAAGTGAGGTCATTGTGTTGTTTGGCTAGAATGTGCTCACACAAGCTCTGATACCAAGAAGAAAAATTGAATTTGCAAAGATTGTTTTGGAGAAAGAGAGTAGAACAACAACAATTGTGTTGTTTGTTTTATTAACGTGAGCACTATAATTCCTTTCTCTCAATTACTTACAGAATGAGTTTTTCTTATGTATTTATATAGGTATACATTACATCTCTACTTTATCTACAAGGATAAGGATAAGACTCATCATCCTTATCCTTGTAGATGATCTTTTCCATTATGCATAAGAATTCTGCTCTTATGGGCTTCCTATAGATAGATTTTGATTGTATATCAATCACTCCTGTAACTGCTGTTTCCTTATCAAATTAGACTCCCATGTTGGCTAGAGTTTGTTGCTTTTTGAACTTTTTTCTCTCCTAACATTTGTCCACTAATTTTGAGGATATTGCTGACAGCAAAGTGTGAGTGTTCATCCTTATTTCTCTCATATTCTTGAGTCACCTTATCACTCTATCTACTCACACCATAGTTACTGCCGTCAGAGTGTCTGTTGCTAACACAGATAATGGCAAAGAATATAAGGTGGAGCCTTGAAGGGTATGTTACAAGCTGGGAAGACTCTAGGTTTTAGGAATACACTGACTTGATGATTTTTACAGAATACATTGGGCGGCAGTTAGATAGAGAGATTGGTGATTGGGCAGCATATTAGTGGTTGCAGATCTGAATCTGTCTTTGTAAGGTTTTCTGAACTTTTACTGTGCAGATTTTTAGTTTAAAATTGTTGTGGGCTGGGCATGTCTGCCAAATGTTCTTCAATCAGGAAGATGCTATTGCAGAATACCATTGATGTTTGTTTTATTATGGAAACCAAGAAGAGATTATGTACAAGTTTACAATTGATTCCATTAATAGTGCTGGTGGAATCCTAGTAATGTGGAATGACAAACCATTTAAGGTAGACTCCATTGAGTACAGTGGGAAATGAATATCAGTTTTTGGGACACTTGTTCTAACTAATTTTTCACATGCAATAGTAGGAGTTTATATATGCAGGCAACCTTTGCAGTGACTTTGTTTTTAGTTGGGGATTTCATTGAAATATTGCATCATTGTGATAAAAGCAGTAAATACCTGAATCTACTTGGCTCAAAAGAATTTAGCAACTTCATTAGAGATTGTAACTTACCATAGTATTCTTTAATTGTTCATCAATAAACTCGATTTTGAGGATCGATGAGCTGTATTTATAAAGCTTTTATAAATTCAAATTGTCATCTAAAATTTTTAGGGGTAACGCTCATTTGTTATCTCAGAGGCTTGTCAGACCACTGTCAACTGTTGTTGGGATTGCAACAATAAGACTAGGGATGGAGACCATTTTAGTTTCTCAACTATTGGATTAAGCACCTACTCTTTAGAGAAACTCCTACAGTTCTGGGCTGAGGCATGTTCTAAGCATGCTGACAGGTTCAATTTAGTAAGGAAGATCAATTATTTGGCATCTACAATTCGAAAATGAAACAAAACTGCATTTGACAATCAAAATGAGAGGCTGCTGCATATTCAAAATCATCTTCAACAACTGGTAAAAAAAAGAGCATCATTCTCTAACTCAGCAAGAGATCACTGATTGACATAGCCTAAACTTTGAGCATTGGACAATAAGTAAATATGTTGAAGCCATTTGAAGGCAAAAGTCTCGAAAGATTTGTGTAAATTGGGAGATACAAACACAGAATTCTTACAGCCAATATTAGAAGGGGAAGAAACAATATTACAAAGATTCTTTACAAAGGGATCACACACTCTACACCACATGAAATAAAGGTTGTTGTTATTACTTATTTCTCAAATATGTTCTAATAACCAAATTCTACAAGGCCAATGATGGGTTCGAACTGGTTCAACAAACTTTTTCTGCTCGAGCTATTGAGCTGGAACAACTAATAACTATGGATAAAGTGAAAAAAGTAGTGTTGGATTATGATGGCTCAAAAGCAGCGGGCCCGATAGATTGACATTTAGTTTCTACAAAACAGCTTAGCTACTGATTGAGAATGAGATATTTGACATGGTGTTTGAATTTCTCAGAATAAAAAAAATTACCCAAGGATATCAACACTTTCTGTGTTACATTAGTGCCTAAAAACACACACCCAACAAAATTCTTGGAGTACAAACCGATTAGTTTGATTGATGATTTGTACAAAATTATTGGGAAATTGCTCTCATCTAGGTTATACATTGTCATGACAACTCTTATCAGTTCTCCTCAAATGCCTTCTATATCGGGAAGATAAATTTTGGATGGCTTCATGATAGCTAATAAAGTTATTCATGGTATCAAAAGAGGTTATGAAAATAAGTTTCTACTGATTTTGTTAATTGGATGTACTTAGAAAAAGTAATGTTGTAACTTCCCGAGTTTTCACAAGCAAATTAAGAGAGAAAAAATTAGTAACACTACCACTAAAATATGACATTTTTATATCTCAGTCAAAAAAATTTAGGAGAATTTTCCCTGTTTTTAATCATACCTAATTATCTACATCTTCACATTTATATATCACGATCATTACTACTATTAAGGTCCAACCATCCTGGATTGTATCCCATCTTATTACAATATAATATGACATATCTTTAAATATTCATGAATTATAGAATTTAATGAACTCATAATCTACAAGAAACATTTTCCTAAAGAATACATGAAATACTAACATTTGAATACAAACATACATGTAAAGTTTTATCTATATTCCCATAGATTTAAAAGGAGATTCATAAACTTAACCAAATAAATACAAGTTAATGATAATGTTATTACCATAAACATAATTACAAGTCCAAGATAAAGTATCAAAATCCTAATACATAACCACTTAACATCTACTATTTACAATATCCATATTTATTTTGAAAAGTAACTTGATAAAATCTATTAGTCAACCCCGACATGAGAGGAACATAACAACTAGATTATTTCATCATGTTAGACTATAATATAATAATTAATTAATTAATCATTTAACTTATTTAGTCATTCCAAATAATAGATTAAATTTCTCATTTAAAGCTTACTTATGGTTCATACTTTAACCTTTAGATGAATTCAATATTCTAGTAATTATGCCATATTAATGGTCAAAGAACCATCTCACCCAATAGCTTAAGTTATTTGGTGAGGTCTCAGGATATGATTTATATTATTCTCTAACACACCCCTTCAAGTGAAAGTTTTTTGGACTTGAAACTTGCACAGGCCCACATTACTTTGTGTTTAATTTTTATTAAATAAATGGGGATGGTGATATTCGAATTCATGACCGCTTGATCATCAAGACTCTAATACCATGTCAAAGAACCATCTCACCCAATAGCTTAAGCTATTTGGTGAGGTCCCAAGAGGATATGATTTATATAATTTTCTAACATTAATACCTTTGGTTCCTTTCAAATCAACCAAACTATCCATTTATTCCGGTCCTTTGAACACAGATGCCACTAACTATCGGCTAGTCAAAATAAATCATCATGGTCATCTCAACATAGATGCCACTAGCCATCGGCTAGTCAAATTAAATTATTTTATTCATCTAAACACAGATGTCACTAGCCATCAACTAGTCAAGTTAAATATCTTAGTCATCAACCACATTGATGCCACTAGCTCCCAACAAGCCAGCTAGTCAATTTGAATTTTAAGTAGATATCTATCATTAAGGTTAATCACATTTCATATATATATATATATATATATATATATATATATATATAAAAGAAACAGTCACATAATAATAATATTTCTCTTACCTGTTGGTAAAATATACACATTGATAATATTTCCTCTACTTGTAGGCAATATTCACATCACAATAATTCTCATACTTGTAGGCAATATTCACATATCAATACTTCTCATGCCCGTAGACGATATTCACATATCAATATTTCTTATGATACACAGTAGTATAAAATACATTTAAAGTTTATTACATTCTAGCATTACAAAAATTTAAACAATTAAAGAAGCAAGTGGACGATCCTTACCTTGAACTCCTGCTATACAAGTTCTTAAGAAGTTGAGATTCTTTTTGAATGCTTCTCCTATAATTCCAAATCAAACAACTATTACTACTCACACCATAAATTAACTTGAATCATTAACATATTTATACTATGCATCTCAAATTTCCCTTTTTATCCACACGTGCATGTGCACATATATATATATATATATATATATATATATATATATATATATATATATATAAATAATTTCCTCAATATATTTTTCTAATGATAAATAACACAATTCGTTCTTATAGTTTCAAATGTTAAAACTCTCAAATAACAACAATTCTAAACAAGCATTAGAGTTTTACAAATTCTAATTAGTTTAGTCTAACCAACCTAAATCACTATTTGGTATATTAGTCATATATAGAGTTATAAAGCTCCAATTTAATCAAGGACAATTTAGTTTGAAAGATAACATCTATAGCTACAAATTTTGTAGAGAAACCAACTTTGGATTATATATTTTTAAGGTTCAAATTAAATAATTAGAGTAGCATCTAAAACCTATCCAGTATTTATGTCAGTTTAGATTCCTTTTCAGATTTTGGCTTATATTTAAAGTTGCACAATTTCAAATTAATCAAGGTTAGTCTCATTTGAAAAGTAACATCCATTAATACAAATTCTATGAAAAAACTTATTTTAAATTTTATCATTTTCAATTCATAATCTCATTGAGAATTTAGTGATTGTTCAGTTTCTCAATCTATAGATTTGACAACAACCCTCACAAGTTTCCTAGTACCTCTTAAGTTTTTTTTTTTTTTTATCAAGTAAGGTATTTTTCATTACACCTCTATTCCATCCAACAATTCATGTTAAAATGTAATGATGCTTATAAGGATAAATGGTAACAATTGTTCTACTATTCTCTCTACATAAGAAATGATCTTTTCAGAGGAAATGAGGGGACTCTGAAGTGGACATTTTAGTGCAGTATCTATAGTCTTGCCTTACTATTTTTTTTGACAGAATATTTATGTTTTTCATATCTTGTATAACAATCTCTCGTGTCATTTCAAACAAAACTCCATCTACTT
>Ga0325411_1008939_pt1 | contig 10782 bp, 5 predicted proteins | sample PopdelMetagenome_13_FD_206181 | JGI IMG/M metagenome (GOLD analysis project Ga0325411, IMG submission 206181) | Populus deltoides microbial communities from Bellville, Georgia, United States - Xylem-PdIQD-R4 | ecosystem: Host-associated > Plants > Phyllosphere > Stem > Wood/Secondary xylem...
AAGAGTTGTTTGGTAAATATTTTGTGGCTGTGCCGAAAGAGTGATGATCATGATGACAATTAATGATATTGAGGACGTGGTTATAAAATTATGTCATACCCTACTGGGTTAATTAATGATACTTGCAGGTTTTTAAAATTTATATTTTTAATTTGTTTTATAATAAATATCTTAATAGGATATGAATCTAGAATTTAATAGATTGTAATTTTTTTTAAGATTTTAGGATGTTGGTTTGGAATTTTTTTTTTTATATATGTTTTCAATTTCATTTCCCATGATTTTTTTAATATTTATAATTTAATCCTTATTTTTTTAATTTAGAATTATTTTATTTAGAATTATTTTTTATTTTTTTCATTAAATTGCATCCTTGTTGAATTCTTCCTATCAAATTTTATTCTTATTTTTTTTATTTCTTTTGTAGGTTTTTTAATTAATATTTTTCTTTATTCTTTAAAATTAAATTGGTTGGGAATTATGCTTCGTGATTGAATTTGAAAAAAAAATTTCACATGATACAACTTTTAGAGATTAAATCAAGTTTAAGAGGTTTGCCCTGTTTTTTTTTTTTTCTAAATTGATGTTGTCTTATTTTTTATCACCTTTTTTTAACTTTTGTTTTGTTATTTTTTTTTAGTTTAACTCTCTCTTTTTTTAACTTTTATTTTCTTTTTTTTATTTGATTTTATTAAGTTAGCTCTCAACAATTTTTTTCTATTTCACCCCATATTTTTTTAATCTAAAAAAAAATCTATCATATTGCAAATAATTTTCAATTTCACCCCTTAAGATTTTTTAATCTTTCAACTTTGATTCTAATTCTCTTAATTGTAATTTTTTTTGCAAGTTTTTTTATTAATAGTTTTTTAATATTTCATCTTTTAAAATTAAATTAGATAATATTTAAGCTTTTTAATTGAATTTGAGTCTATAATTTAATAAATTATAAAATTTTCAAATTAGATTGGTTTAAAAAATTCAACAAGGTTTGCCTGTTTCCTTTTTTTTTTTATGCGGATGTTTTATCTATTTTATTTTTGAAGTTTGACTCTTATTTTTTTAGGTTATTTTTAATTAGGTAATTTAAATAACTTCGGGTGTGATTTAACCAATGACTTTAACCGACCAGTATTTTTACTTTTTTTAAAAAAATTTGTTTTGCCCGCTGCAACAGGCAGGCAAGAAATCTACTTTAATTATACCCATGAGTTAACATGAAGAGTACACTGATGAGGGGTTTGCTTGTCATTTCAACAGTTCCATTGTCAGGACGGAGCTGCGTTGATTGGGGTTTGGTAGGTAGCATGACACCTCCGATTTTAAATTTTTTATTTTATATTTTGTTATTAAAAAAGAATGTGATTATGGTAATTTTTAAAGTGTTTTTATTTAAAAAAATTAATTTAAAATAAAAAAAATTAATATTTTTTTAAAATATTTTTAAAACACATAACCAAGCAAAACCTAAAAAATATCTGTCTCCATCCCCGCAGGGAGGGTCGATACAAGCTTGTATGATAGCATCGTGTGTCCGCATAACTTGTCGAGCAAGCATGTCTAGGCATTAACGGGTGGGTCTAGTTAGATTCTATGGCGCTATTTGTCCAGTAATTGACAGAGACGGTCAACTACGGAAGCTAGTTTTATTTCGTGAAGGGATCTTCTTTTCCTTGATCTGCTCACTCATGAGACGAATACAAGATTAATGGCCGGTTAGTCGGAAATTTTCGGATTTTTGCTTAAAAAATGACAAAGTTTGGTAAAACTTTTGGAAGAAAAACACAAAATATATATATATGACCGTACCGCTAAAACAAACCGGATCATATCTTTCCGGGATCACGGTGGTGGGTTGACTGTAATATTAAGAACGATATTAATTTTGATTTTGATTTTGATTTTTTTATTTGACAGAGTTCTTTTTTTTAATGTTAATGTACCTGTCTTGAAAGAATTCACATGCCATCAGTAGCTTTGCCAAGATAAGGAAAGATCGACTACTTGCTGCTCATGAAGACGTTCAGCCTATATTTATATTCAAGTCATGCTTCTCTTTTCGAAAAAAAAAATAAAAGTGAAAATATATTCCATTTACAGATACAGACATGCTCCTCACAAAATGCGTGGTGAAAAACTAATTAATTAGTTATTGATGGAAATTTTGATTTATAACTATTGTTGTATATTCGAGATTAAATAAAAAGTTGTGTCTACTTATTTTTAGAGTTCAAATTTTATTGAACATTATTATTTTACAAAAAGATTTTATACCAAACATTAAATGATTAAAATAAATTATAAATTGATAAAAAAATTGAACTAAAAAGATATTTAGTTGATATAATTTTGTAAAAATTCAAAATCTTTTATCCTACATCAGAATAAATACAAGATTTTCTTGTAGTTTATATAAAAAAAAAGTTAAAAAATTGTTAATTAGCCTAAAGCTAAGTGGCTTAGGATCAAGCCACATGCACAAGCTTGCCCGGTACAAGCCTGTGTTCTGTTCTATGATTTTTTTTTTCTAACCTATTTTAAACTTGGAGTTGTTATAAAAAAATTATTTTATCCATCAAAAATTATTTTTGATTAGCCTATTTATTCAACTAGCTTGTAAATAAAGAGTTTGTGGATATTCATATTTTTTAACCTGAAAAACTTTATTTAGATATAAAGGGCCAAGAATTATTTTTTGTTTGTCTATTTATTTATCCAGCTGGTAAATAAAAAGTTTGAACAAATATATTTTTAAACCTAAAAAACTTTATTTAGACATAAAACATCATGTTTTAAAGTCAAAATATTGGTAGGTTAATTTTATTTCATGATGGGTATTTAAGACTAATTAATAAACGGTGATATCGGTTTTGATTTTAAAATCCACTATAAATGGAGCTTCAGGAAGAGTGCTTGCACGGATTTTTATACTTTTCTTCACCTTAGTGTTTCAAGTTTCAACTATTCTCTTTAGTTTCAAGCTCATTTTTTCTTTTATTTTAGAGCTTAGATTTGGTTATTGTAGAGAAATATTGAGTAATTTTTTTCTTGGATTCATGAACCATGTTTAGGGGTCTAATTTTATTTTAGAGTTTAGATTTTGTTATTGTAGAGAAATATTGAGTAATTTTTTTTCTTGGATTCATGAACCATGTTTAGGGTCTAACTAAACAAGAATGTAGTATTTGAATTTTGAGAGGTTAATTGCATATATTCTGTTTTGCATTAAGAAATGAACTACAAAACCTTAAAGATAAAAGATTAATCAATGATAATAACATATTGCCATGACTTTGATTCTAAGTTCTTCAACAATTATTTTAGCTAGACACTAGTTTGATATCAATTACATAATTATTTGTATGTGTGATAATATGCATGCTAGGATCTCTTATAATTCAATTGTAATTTTAAATATTGAAATGCATGCTTAGAATGCATATTGCAAGATTATGTTCCTTATTTTTTTAGAAAGTTAAGAAAAAAAATTGATTTTTTTTAATTTTAAAGTTGATTTTTTTAATGTAATATCACATTTTATTCACCTCTTTTTAAATTTTTTATTTCCTCTAAACCGTGAAAACCAGATTTTTTGTATAACTGTAAAGCTTAACCCAAAAATAAGGATTCCTTGGATATCCATGTCGTTTCTTGTTTTGTGTTCTCTAAAATTAATTTTAAAATCTCAAATAAACTCTAGATATATCCTTGTTATATCTTAAATTTTATCGATTAAAATACTGTTATATCTTTATAAGAATGAGAATATAAATTTGATTTTCAGAAAACACACTTATTAGAAGGAACAGTCACAATTCCCGAACAAGACCAGTCTTATCCTTTGAAAGGATAAGAAGATATCCGGGTAAGAATAAAAAAAAGTAAACTCAAGATAAACTAACATAAAATAAAAAAAAATATTTAAACGTCAATGATTATTTAAAAAATAAAGCTAGTACAACTCTTTTTTAACAAAATAAAAGAAGGGACATAACTATATAGTTACAATTAACGAAAAGAGGTAAAAACAAATAATACGAGGCCAACATTGACACTCGCCTGGCCTTAATAAAAAAAAAATCTCCTGTCCGTGCATGGGTTTTTTTACCTGTTCCTTCCATGCTGTCCACTCTACTTTTTCTCTATTATTTTTTTTTTCTTAAATATGGCAAGTGACCAGTCGCCGACTGGTTTGTTCTCTAGTCACCACGGAACAAAGTTTCTGAAACAAAATACTTTAATTTTTAGTTTGTTTAAAATGAAAGGACTGAAATGGAGGAAAAATAAAATTAGATGGACTGAAAACTAAGTTTTTCATGCATTGGAGATTGGCCATGCAATTTCCTTGTGTTTAACAATTTTATCCTTTCACTTTTAATTTTTTATCCTTCACAATTTCAGACTATACCTCATTGAATTAGATCACAAAAGAATTTAATTAAAAAGAGATAGAGATTTTAAATATGTTGACAATTGTGCTTATCTTATGAATTGGTGGGGGGGGGGGGGAGGAGGAGGAGGAGGAGGAGGAGGAGGGAAGGGAAGTAAAAGGAGGAGGGGCGGTGCTCTTTTCACAGACTTCAACACAAAAGTGTGATCGATAAAAGTGAAGACCAAAAAGCTGCGGCGCCCTTTAGACACGTATGCTTCGGCATCCAATCATGCTTCCCTTCTTTTCAGGTACTCTTTTAAATCTTCTTTTGTCTTTTAGTTTTCGGATTTCTGAGCTTTAGAAATTTTATTTTATCTTTTTACTCTTCTGATTTCTAACTGCCTGTACTTTATCTTTGGTTTCAATAATCAATATAACTCAAATAAATCACATGCTCAAGAATATTTGTTTTATCTTTATTTTTTATTTTATTTTGAGAAGAAAATATTTTATAAAAATTATGAAAAATTTAAAAATATCTTATTGTTTGTTGATTATATTAAAATTAATTTTCAATCTTTTGATTGATATATATATATATATTTGAATTTTTTTTTAATTTTATCCATTAAAATTTGATTTAGTTTTATTTTTACATCAGTTTTGATCCACATTCTTTTGAAAGTTAATTGTTTTTCAAGAAAGTTTTTTTAAAATTTTAAATATAAAACATTTTTTAAAAGCCGTGTAAAATTTAAAAATATCTTGTTATTTGTTGATTATATCAAAATTGATATTCAATCTCTTAATTGATATATATATTTTGATTTTAATTTTTTTTTAATTTTATCTCTTAAAATTTGATTTAATTTTGTTTTTGTATCAACTTTAATCCGCATTCTTTTTATTGTTATTTGTTTTTTTCTTATCTTTTTTTAATTGAATTTTTTTTATCTATCATATTTAGATCATATTATTTTTAATTTTATTTGAAGTAATTTATGAAATTATAAAATTTTCAATTCATCCTCCAAAGTTTTTATCAATAAGATTTTATCTTTATTTATATACTAAATTTGAAAAAAAAAACATAATAAGTTATTTTTCAACTTATTTCTCGTTACATAGTTAAACAATGAAAAATATTTTCTAATATATTTTTTATAACACTATTAAAGATAAAAAAAATAATTCACATTTTAATAATTTACTTTTTATAAAAAATTATTTTCCAACAAACAACTTTAAACAAGATAAGCTTCTTTTCACAAACTCCAATATTCCCTCTCTCCCAATCCAATTTATGAAGTTTAAAAAATATCAACACTTTAGGTATAGGAGAACAATTACAAATGCTGGCAATGATTAATTAGGAAAAAAACTTACAACATGACTTTTCATTTTTTTCCCCAGATATACTCTATTTTCGTTGATCTGGTCCCCGCACTTACATTATGCTCCTGAATTGATCCTTCTATTGGGCTCTTGTGACCAATTTCTTGACTCGTATTTGTTTAACCACCGTTGGATGGATGGATGGTGTGTAGCTGTCACAGATTTTAGTAACACGACCAATTTAATTTAATAGGAAAATATAACAGGGAGGACCCGCTCAATCAAGAAAGTACAGGGTCTAGTAAAAAAGTTTAAAAAATACGAGGACCGATCATGACTTATCCAATTTTGAAATGAAAATTCCATAGCAATTAATTTTATCCTAGGTAAAAGAAAGGGTCACTGTTGTTTTCATCCTTTTCACTGGTAAATGAGTTCTAGCTTTGTCAGAGCTTTTTGAAAAATATCACAGTGGTAAAAAATTGTTTGGTAAAAATAGCATATTTATTTTGAGATTCGTGAGTCTCACCCATGCAACAACAAGATGCATAGGTCGCCCCTGTGTGAACCACATGACGCGCCGGTCGCGCCTTTGCGGCTATAAGACAAGCAGGTGCGACCCGTGCGTCCTCAACATTGCCGTACCAATTATATTTTCTCATCATTTCAACTCTGACCATTAACTTATATATATTTTTATAAATAATTTTTCGGTTGTACTATTTTACCGAATATTTTTTTTAAAAACTCAATTAATAATAATAAAAAATTAGTTGAATAAGTCGTTTTTAGTTGCCAGTTTTTCGAAACTCAAAATCCTTATCAAAGTCAAACAAACCCTCCATGAAGTTAATGGAAAAAAATAAAAAAAGAGCTAACCAACCCAAGAAATCTTGAATGGAGGCTCAAAATTTTGTAAGAATCCACGCCTTTTCTCCATAGTAAAGAGTGAGACACTGTTTAGCGTCCTGGTTGAACATAATTTTGTAAATTATCAAAATTATTTATTTCAAATTATCTTTCTGTGTTCTTAGAACTTTTTTAAATATTAATATTAAAAATAAATTTATAAAATATGTTAATTTAATGCATTTCAAAACAAAAATTATCTCAAAAGCATATCACTTTAGTTAGTTTCAGCGATGGAAGTATGGGGGCTGGCTAGCCAAGCGCTAGATTTTTCGAAGGTTAAAGCATGCATAGTGGAAACAATGGCGGCTATACAACTATTCAAATCTCAGGCCATTTGTGTTTAATATACAAAAAAAAAAAAAAAAAAAACTTAGATCTTAGAGGTCATGGTCGTAAAATGGAGGTAATTAAGATTTGCTTTACATTTTACTAATTATGATTTTACCAATTAAAAGAAGAGAAAAAGAGCGTAGACAAAAGTAAAAGTAGAAGCTATGATTATTCGCCATGGATTCCAAGATTTCCCTTTCCCTTTTCATTTTTTATTTTTCTTACAGCAAGAGAGACTCCCAATTACGACCTAATCATTCCTCGCACGGCTTAAGTGACAAATTATACAATTTAGGCGTCACCTGACTCACCTTTCCACCTAAGCCCCCACGTTGGCGACTCTCTTTCTCTGCCTTCCTTTTCTAGGTCCCCCTTCTTCTTTTTTTTTTTGGCATTCTAGCCCCTATCCCATCCTCCTTTTCCTCTCTCATATTCTTCTTGGACCAGTAGTTGTCAAGTTTCACTCTTTTAGCACCATGGAGACCCAAATAAGCTTTTAAATTACATAGATATTCCACTTCGATTTTACAAAATCCTTGGAGCTTAGCCAACTCTCTCTCTCTCTTAAGGTACCACCCACTATTTTACCGCTTCCTTATTTTCAGTAATTGTCCCTCCCTGTTTCCTAGTTCCATTGATCAGTACTGTACCAAGGAAGACTCGGAGGTTGCTCATCAGAGAAGAAATTGCAAGCCTCCTCGCTGCTAAAGAAATTGTGCTCTTCCAGCTTGACAAACTGGGTTTGATATGATTTGGAGAACTGAAAGCAATTCATTGATGATGGTGAAGAAGATGAGGCGGAGCAGTTGAATCTGAGTGATGAAGATGGTGGCGGGGACATCATTAGCTGGCTTTGGAGAATCCCAGATGAGGAAATGGCTGGGTTAGGGCTGTTATCTTCATTCAAGATTGCACTTGAGTCACTGTCTGATGACCCATCTTTGAAGTCTGGGAAAAGAGAGGCTCCTAGTCCAATATTAATACTGCTGTGATTGTTGAAGATTTCACAATTCAGCTCTTTTGTTTCCGATGCAGCAACAGAATCAAGGAGTGCTGGTGTATCTTCTTCAGGCATCTTGTCTTCTGACTCGGCCAAAATTATCTCTTCTTTGACAGAAACATTGCTCTCCGCGTTCTCTTCGTTCAGCTTTGCTTTCAGTTCCCTTATCTGCAACATGGAAAAAAAAAATATTAAAAAAAGATCAACCACGAATTCTCTTGAGTTTTTAAAAACTAGCCGTATGCAGCTTTCGTTTCAGAATTAATGAAGAAAAACCACTCCTTTTGACATCACACTAACGAAAACTTCACAAAGATTCAGTTCATTGTCGTCCTGATTCATAGAAAATAAATAAAGATGACGAAACTTGAAATATATACCTCTTTGAGTAGAGCGTCATTGTCATGTTGGAGGGCATCAAAATTGCGCTTAAGAGAATCATAATTGGCTTTAAGAACGCCATAATCTCTCTCCAATTGCTTGGTTTTCCACCGGGCACGGCGGTTTTGGAACCAAACAGCGACTTGTCTTGGTTGCAAGCCAAGTTCTTGGGCTAACTTAACTTTTCTCTCAGGTTCAAGTTTGTTTTCGACCTCAAAGTTTTTCTCCAAGGCCTTAACTTGATCTCCACTTAATCGCCTTTTCTTCTCGGTAACATGGCCTCCGGCTTCTTCCACACAACCCTCTTCATCTAAGCCATCCAACATGGACTGGAATTCCCTACTATAAACATGGGCGTGGTTCCTTGGACTGTGTTCCTCTATAAAATAACCAAAAGAAGAGTAAAGATAAATTAGTGGATACGAATATGAATAATAACTTTATACTTGAAAGAATAAAGTGAAAAGTAGTGTCCGAAGCATGACAATTCCTAAAAAGAAAAACAAAACTTGTTCATTTGGATTCAAAGGTTATTGCAAAACTTTGATAGGTGAGTAGTTACTATCACGAAAGATGGAAAAGAAAGTTAATAAAAAGCATGGCACCATTTGGGCATGTCTGAGCTAATTAGCTAGTATAGCATTAAGAAGATGAGAATCAAGTTGATTGGGTCTACGCAAGAACCTGCAGATGGGCAGATGGACATCAAAGCACCAAGGGAATCAGAGCTGCCAAGTGATCTCTTCATGATTGTGGTGGCGGTACTGAAACAAAAAGAAAACAACTTTCTCTAAAGGAAACAGATCTATCTTTGTTTAAGATCAAGGGAGTCAGTCCTCTTCTTGTTCTTCTCAAGTCTTCGTAGTTTCAAGATCTCTCTCTCTCTTTTGGGTTGGGGAGGGCGCTCAAGAGGAGACGGTTAGTGCACTTAAAAAAGTACAAAGATTTATTTGTTTTCACCTGTAAGAATTTTCATGTCTATAGCTAGACCAACTTGTACAGTCTTGCTGTATACAACGGTACACCTCCTGCCCTCTACTGTCTCTCCCATCTTTCTCCAATTTCAACACGACTACTTCCTCTTCTCCCTCTGTACCCATCCAAAGAAACAACCAACAGAAGAGAGAAAAAAAGAACGAAACTCAACCCCCCCACAAGCGAAAGTTACCAATCAAGAAACCTCTCTTTTCTTTCTTTCTTTCTTCCATTACATCATGTTACCCAATCAAGTTAACAAGTAGGATTCTAAACATTGAATTCTCTATACAATAGTCTAAGAAAAGACAGAGGGGGGGGGGGGGGGGGGGGGGGGGGGGGGAGTAAACCAGTTCACAACCTAGCAGGCCTCTCACAAAATTTGTGTCTATAAATAAACCAACTTGGGTTTGAATAGGGTTAGAATCTGACTTTGGGTTAGGTGCAACAGTTAATTTCAGCCAAATGAAATGAACCCAAATTTCAGTCTAAATGAAATTCTTGGTTTACCGGCTATAGCCGGTTTTTGACCATTTTAATATTGTTAAACCTTTGTCTGTTTTTTTTGTTTCAAAAGAGTTTTTAAAAATTTTAATTTTTTTATTTTTTATTTAAAATTAATATGATTCTAATAATTTTAGATTATTTTGATGCGTTGATATTAAAAATAATTTTTTAAAAAATAAAAAAATATTATTTTAATATATTTATAAGTAAAAAACATTTTAAAAAACAAACATAATCACACTATTAAATACTGTTAGATATTTTTTTTGGGTCGAGTGTGTTTATTTTACATTAAAAAAAATATTTGAAAATTTTAAATTTTAAATTGTTTTAATGTATGATATTAAAAAAAATTAAAATAAAAAAATTATATTCTTAATATATTGTTTTTAAATAAACCTCTTGAAAAATAACTACTCCCTCATCCCTTAACACTGACACAGGGAGGGAGGGAGAGATATGAACGTTGAAGCTATATATAAGTTGAAACCCGCTTTACGGCTCGGCTTGGAGCTGATGGAGATCTAGTTTTGCATCAGCGTATCTTACCTTAGACTACGGCGTGGTCGGTGCGATTAATCATCTTTTTTAAAAAAAACATTTGCAGGAAGGATTTACCAGAGTAACATTTATTTATTTGCGTATTAAGGTGATATCTATGGATCAAACAAATGGGTATATCTTACGAAATATAAATTTTAATTTCAAGATAAATTAAAAACTTCCTATCTTAAATTACTTATAAGAAAAAAGAAATTCAAGTTAAAAAATATATTTTATAAATATTGATTCAAAGTTATATATATATATATATATATATATATATATATATATATATATATATCACTAAATAATAATTTTAAATTTTAAATAAATAAAAAACGACTCAATTTTAAAAGTAATCGTTGATTTAAGTTTTTTATCCAATGCAGGAGGAATTCCTCCTACCTAATATATGATAGTTTCCTCA
>Ga0325411_1008947_pt1 | contig 10773 bp, 2 predicted proteins | sample PopdelMetagenome_13_FD_206181 | JGI IMG/M metagenome (GOLD analysis project Ga0325411, IMG submission 206181) | Populus deltoides microbial communities from Bellville, Georgia, United States - Xylem-PdIQD-R4 | ecosystem: Host-associated > Plants > Phyllosphere > Stem > Wood/Secondary xylem...
TCCCAATCCCAATCACAGCAGTTGGCGTGGGCTATTCTCCAGGAGGGAAGGGAGGTGCCGTTGGGATAGTTAAGAGAATCTTTGAGGTGCAACAGAGCGATCCTCTCTTCCTCCAAGCAACCAAGAGGCAGCCATCCTTGCAGCGAAACCGCTATCACTAACACCGTCAACACCTGAAGGAACAGCCCCATCTTAATATATATCAACTATTACAATATTAATTGTTGCGAATGGCAGCGAGGAGGTTAAGGCTTTTATAGAGGACTTCACGGACCCACCCCTTGGAAAAAACTGCATAGTTGTTTTAAAGAATTCCATATCATAATGAAAACAATATATATATCTCGGTCATGTGTAAAAATATCTTAATGAATAAATATATATCCACTTCGTAGTCTTTCTTGGTTTTTCTTCTTAATTTTTCATTAATTTGGCCAATAAATATTAATAAGAGAAATCCTAGTAATATATATTTTTTGTTTTTGCTGTGAATAAATTTAGATATCCAACGCTAGCTGTTGTTGTAGTCAATTTTTCCATCTAAACTGCGGTAAAGGTTGATCATCGATCACAAATGTTGATCTTTCGACACCAAATTCTTTTCCAACTCAAATTCAAGCCCTCCTCACCAAACTGCGGTAAAGGTTATATTACTAGCTAACTCTTCAACATTAAGTAAAAAAATCTTCAACATTTTCCATTTTAATTTTAACATTTAGGGTTCAATATGAATCTTTCCTGATTGATTTTATGCCGTGTCTTTTTCCTACTTAACTCTAACATTTTAATATAGTTTTCCTACTAAACACTAATTCTTTTTTTTTTTAGTTTTAATATACTAAATGTTCGTTTGAGAATAAGTTTGAAACTGTATTTTTTTAAAAAGTTAATTTTTTTATTTAAAATTAATTTTTTATTTTTTTATCAATATATTAATGTCAAAAATAATCTAGTTACCACCTCTTGGAAACGATTATCCGGCAAGGAGAGCGTTGGAAAAAACTGCATGATGGCAACGGTCTCCCATCCCACGGACCCACCCCCTCGTGTAGAATAATTATAATTCATGACTTTCTTAAGCTAGTTTAAGTACATAATTCACAATATCTGAGTTGATACATTTAACATTTATCTTTAATATATATATATATATATATATATATATATATATGTATATATATATATATATATAATCTCTTTCTTTCTTTTTATAATAATACTTTTAATCTTGAATATCTTTTTTAAAAAATAGATAATAAAAATTTGGTTATTAAACTTTTGATTGTTATATATTATATTTTGATTTTTTTTTAATTTTATCTCTTATAATTTGGTTTAATTTTATTCTTATATCAACTTTGGCCCTCATTTTTTTATTGTCATTTATTTTTTTCTTATTTTTTTTAATTAAAGTTTTTATCTATCAGATTTAATCCTCATTTTTGTAATTGTTATTTATTTTATTTGAAATAATTTATAAAATTATATTTTTTTTAATTTCATTATCTTTCAAAAAAAATTATCTGTCAAATGTATTGGTCTCCGTTATTTTAATTATTATTTATTTTATTTGAGATAATTTATGAAATTATATTTTTTTTTAATTTCATTCTCGTTCAACATTTTAATTTGTAAGATTTATTATTTACTTTATGAGATTTTTTTATTTGAGTATATGTATTAATTTTTTTATTTAATTACTTGTTCGGGTATGTTTTAGAATTGACAAACTAGTGTCTTTTCATAAGTTTTAGAATATCTTGATCTACATTTATCTCTTAATTTTTCCAGTTTTTATTTTGAGTTATCGTTTATGGTTTTTTTTTCACTTATTAACACACATAATTCTTTATTTTTTTTATTACATTTGTGTATAATTTTTTTTTCATTTTCACTTAAATTTTTTTAAAAAAAAACATGTTGAAAAAAATTTATATATAATTGTTTTTATTTAAAAAAAAATATAACTCACAGTGATGAAAGCGGCGGACAAATATTTGGTCTATGTAGTAAAATGGGTGGCACTCAAAGGTTCACATAACTTATCTTCAAAGCAAGAAGAGACAAGAAAGGCAGGTGATGTTCTTTTCTCGTGCTGTAAATGAATGAAGGGATTAATACCAAAAACATGAACCAAAATTGATGTAGAGCCGCACCACTTTGATTATTCTTCAATTTTTCTGTGTTTCATTGCTTGATTTTTCAAAAGTAAGTAATCCATTTAAAAAAAATTATTATTTTTTTAATATTTTTCAAATATAAAAATAAACAGATGTTATTATGTTATACAACTAAATTTATTCTGACGTTATTCACACGGGAATTATATATTCAACTCGTTAGGTGCTAGCAATGCAAAAGAGATAATGACAAGTACAAATTATATGTGTTTTATAATTTTTTTTATTTAAAAGCTTGTATTAATGTTTTTTTTCTTTTCAATTTGAATACTTATATTCACATAATTTAATTAATAAAATATTTTTATTAGTTTTATTATCAGAATGATGATGTTATAATTAATTATTTTTCAGATTAGTTTGGATTGATTTTATTATATTTTTAATTTATGAACAATATTTATATTTGTTTTATTCAAGTACTCTAATTGATTTTATTTTTCTATTTAAGTACTTGATAAATTAGTGTCTGCCCATAAATTTGTTTACATTGTTTTCTCTAATAAATATATATAAAACATTATTCAATAAACTATAATAATTTGAACTGAAAAAAACCATATAATTTTCAAGCAACAAAGAAGCAGCCATCCTTCTAAGAAATCATCATTACTAACGCTATCAACATTTGAATTAATAGCCCCATCTTAATATAAATGCCGATCAATCATTACTAAATTGCTACTGGTAGAAGTAACTATCTCTTGCAAATGGCAACGAGGAGTTTTAGGCTTCTAGCAAGGTTGTAAATTTTGTTTTAATTGGTATTTTATTTTTTCAATTGTAACAATATGTTATGGTTTTTGAGTATTTGTACGTGTCATTTTGAGTTGTTTTGTTTATATATATAATTTAACAAACATAATTTCAATTCAAATTTAAAGATAAACTAACATGAAATTATACAATTTAAATTTTAAATATAAGTAAACAAATAAGAGCTAAATCAATATGATCTGATCAACTCGAAGAGTTCAAAAATAGTTTAGAGATGACTGATAAAAATATAATTTGACTTAAAAAGTTTAAGATGACACATTTTTTAAAAAAAAATATTAAGACAATAACATACTAGATCGATCCATGTCAACTTGGGTTAACTTTTTAAATTTATGACTCGGGTCATGAGACCATAATAACTCCAAATAAAACAAATCAAAATAAATTATGAATCCAAATTTTCAATAAACTTACTTTTAAATTATAAAATTAAAAAAAATCAATCTAAAATAAAAAAAAACAACATTTCAAAACAAAATTATGAATTTGAATAAAATTATGAAAATGTGATCGGCAATCTTGCAAAGTCTTTCTAAACTTTGATTACCCTAAAATTTTAACCTATGATATAAATATATATCAGGAGATTCCTCGTAAAATTTTAATCTTGTCTAATAATCAGATTAAAAAATATAATTAATATTATAAAATTAAATAATATTTTTTTATAAAAAAAAAATATTATTTGACCATAATAGAATGGCCGGAATGGAACCAAAATATTCCATCCAGAATTTGGGTGAAATTCATGGAACGAGCTCAGATTTTAAATGAAATGAAATATCTTCTAATTTTATGTTTTTTAAATTAAAATAAAATATATCTATCATTCTAGATGTGACATGAAAACCATAGCTTTTAGAGCCCCCAAGCATACATCCCCATCTCGTCCCCATCTCGCGGGGAAAAATGCATGATAACAAATTTGCTGCAATGTCCTCTCCATCAAAATCCTTTTTGTTTTGAAAAGGATATATATATATATAGATTCTCTTTAAAGACAAGAAATATACCACAAGATTAAAAACTATTTTATATTTGATTAAAATAAATAAATAAATTATTTTTAAATAAACTATTTTTTTTTTAATTTCATTGTCTTTCAAAAAAATTTATCTGTCAAATTTATTGGTTTCTGTTATTTTAATTATTATTTATTTTATTTGAGATAATTTATGAAATTATATATTTTTTTCAATTTCATTCTTATTCAACTTTTTAATTTTTAAGATTTATTATTTACTTTATGAGATTTTTTTATTTGAGTATATGTATTAATTTCTTTTTCATTTAATTACTTGTTCTAGTATGTTTTAGAATTGACAAACTACTGAAACTAGTGTTTGTCCATAAGTTTTAGAATATCTTGATCTATACCTGTTTTTCGATTTTTCCAGTTTTTATTTTGAGTTATCATTAATGGTTTTTTTTTTACTTATTAACACACATAATTCTTTATTTATTTGATTACATTATGTATAAAGTCTTTTTTTTATTTTCACTTAATTTTTTTAAAATAAAAAACATGTTGAAAATTTTTTATATAATTATTTTTATTTTAAAAAAATATAACTCACGGTGATAAAGTGATGGAGAAATATCTGGTCTATGTAGTAAAATGGATGGCACTAGAAAATTCACGTACCTTAACTTTTAGAGCCCCAAGCATACGGCCCTATCTCGTGAAAAAAAATGCATGATGACAAATTTGTTGCAATGTCCTCTCCATGAAAATCCTTTTTGTTTTGAAAAGGATATATATATATATATATATATATATATATATTCTCTTTAAAGACAAGAAATATACCATAAGATTAAACACTATTTTATGTTTCATTAAAATAAATAAATAAATAAATTACTTATATGGTTACAATATTTTTTTAAAAAAAATAAATTGATTAATTTCATGTGTTAATAACATTTAAGGATTTTTTCAAATCAAATAATCAAATTTATTTTAATTAAAAAGTTTTTAATCAATAACAGCATTCTCAATTAAACCAAACTTTTTCCACGAACCCGTCTCGGGGAAAAAATGCATGATGGCAACTATCTCACAGTCTCAGGGACTAATGTGCAGAAGAAAATGATCTCACGAACACATAAATGCATGATAGAAATGATCTCACGGACTCATCTCGAGGAAAAGCAACACTATTAGGGACCAAGGTGCAAAGGGAAATGGTCTCAGTGACTCATAAATGCATGATGGTGATTGTCTTTCGGACCCATCTCGAGGAAAAAAATGCATGACGGCTAACTTATAAAATACTTATTTGGTGTACTCTTGAGATACCAGGATTGCCACCATTTATAGTGATATTTCACTGTTAGAGACATACAGTAGTTTAGGGAATTTTATTAAATATATTATATTAATATAAGAGGTGCATCCTTAAAGTTATTAGGATAAAAAACTTAATTAGTTTTTCAATTAATATACAATCTAACCCTTGAAAAAATTTAAAATTTTTTTAAAAATATTTTTAAAATACAAAAACAAATATATTTTTCTATGTTATATAACTAAATTTATTTTGACGTTATTCACACAAGAATTATATATTCAATTTGTTAAGTGTTAGCAATGCAAAAGAGATAACGACAATTACAAACTATATATATTTTATAATTTTTTTATTTAAAAACTTGTATCAATGTTTTTTTTCAATTTAAATACTCATATTCACAAAATTTAGTCAATAATGATGTTCTAATTAACTTGTTTTTAGATAAGTCTGGATTGATTTTATTTTATTTTTAATTTATGAATAATAAAGATATATAAAATACTTATATTTTATATTTTTTTATTCAAGTAATCTATTTGATTTTTTATTTTTTTATTTAAGTACTTGATAAACTAGTGTGTGTTCATAAATTTCTTTACATTGATTACTATCTCTTGCAAATGACAGCAAGAAGTTTTAGGCTTGATGTTTCGAGATTGTTCTGTTTACACACACACACACACACACACACACACATATATATATATATATATATATATATTGACTGTAACCTTTTATTCATGTTTTTCCGAAAGAAGACTTGACTCGGGGTAAATGATTAGGAATATAAGTTTCGGTTAATTACTTTTATGCAATTCATTTTTTTTTGTACTTTATATATGGTCCTGATGAATATGACCTTAATTGTAGTTTATAGAATTAAAAAAAAAATTTAGAAATATAATTCACATCCGAGTTAATTAATACTTTCACAAATTAATATAATAGGTTTTAATATTTACTTTTAATATATATTTAAAATGAAAGATATTAATAGTTGATTAATGTTGTGAAGCTATATATGTTTATAAAAATCATTTCTATTAAACCCTATGATAGGTTGAAATATTTGCAATATGTACATATTTTGAATTTAATATTAGTAATTATAAAATTTATTTATTTAATAAAAACTGCTCCACTTAATTCTGTTCTCTCACTATTGCTCTTTTTTGTTCTTTTGAATTGTCTTGTCTCCTTTTTCTTTTCTGTCTCCCATCTCTCAATCCTTCAAGATTCAAAATACGTAGCAATTTACGTTAGAAATATTGATGAAAAATTAAATATAACCAAAAAAAAATACAAAAAAATGATATTCTAGTAAAGCATTTACATTTCCATTGAAAGATGCGTCATATATTAATATAAGGTTCATTGTCTATTAATTAATCGGTGGTTGCATTCTAACACTTGAGATTTATTTTTTATGCTTAAGCATTTAATTGTTTTTATAAACTAAATTGAAATTAAAATATATTATCCATTCTCAAGCTTATGGAGCAATGGTTTCACAGACCCATTTGGTAGAAAAAACGCTTGATAGCAACGGTCTTATAGACCATTCCACTGGCGTATATCGTGAAAAAAATACAGATAGCAATAGTCTTACAGACCCATCTCACACTGTAAATTCATCAATAATATCATTTGTGGTTAGAAAAAAAAATAGTCTTACTTGTTGATTGCGTTACAAAAAATAGATTGATAAGTACGTTAGAAAAAAAAAAGACTTATTGTAATGACATGGAGTATTTTAGAAATATTATTATTTGTGGTTCATTTCATCAATAATATCATTTGATTTTGCCATTGCTATCAAAATTAAGATATAATTTTCCACACGTTATTTTCATAAAGAAAATAGCAAGTCTTCCATATCCATCATCGTCATGCAAAGTGAGCTTCCTAGTAACCTTTTATTCATAAGAGGAGTGGCATGAAACTAAAGAAATTTCTTAGAATACTTTTAATATGAATATCTTTTCAGTTTTTTTGTTTTCGTTTTAATTATTTGTTGTGTCATGAAATATTGATGGAAAGGAAAATCACCTTCTTCATTGTCTGGTTCTATGATTGAGCACAAATGAAAAAAAGCTTTACATACAGATGTTTGAGTTTGTTTAGAGAATGGGAAGGCATCGTTATAGCAAATAGGCTCAAAAGGTTGGATATGTTATTACTTCCTCCCCCTGTCCTCTGTTTTTATTTTATGCTACCTAGCCTCTAATTTTGGCTCTACCACCTTTCTATAATAATACTCGACTATTATTAAAAAAAAAGAAGAAGAAGAAGAAGCAGAATTGATAAATTCACAAATTAATATAATAGGTTTTAATATTTATTTTTAATATATATAAAATGAAAGATAATTAATATTGTAAAGCCATACATGTTTATACAAATAATTTCTATTAAACCACATGATATGTTTAAATATTGGCAATATATATTTTTGAATTTAATATCAATAATTATAGCTTCCTAACAAAAGTATATTTAGTTAATAAAAACTATTTTTTTCCGATTTCTGTTCTCTCATCTCTCTCTCTATTATTTCTTCTTCTTCTTCTTTTGGACTACTTTGTCTCTTTGTCTCTCATCTCACAAAAAATTCTCTTTTATTTTCTCAATCAAACCCCTAAATTCCCAATTAAACCAAAGTTTTTCCACGAACCCATCTCGTAGAAAAAATGCATGATGGTTGGAAATGGTCTCACGGCCTCATCTCGAGGAAAAGCGACGCTATCGGGGACCAAAGTGCATATAGCAATGGTCTTACAGACTCATAAATGCATGATGGTGATTGTGTGTCGGACCCATCCCGAGAAAAAAATGCATGACGCCTGGAACTGGAGGATTGCCACCAATTATAGTGGTATTTTCACTGTTAGAGACATACAGTAGTTTAGGGAATTTTATTAAATATATTACATTAATATAAGAGGTGCATCCTTAAAGTTATTGGGATAAAAAAAAAAACTTAATTAGTTTTTCAATTAATATACAATCTAACCCGTTGATATATGTTTCTGTCGAATACCGTAGATTTGGAGGTAAAATTCTAAAAAATATCAGCAGCAAAATTTGTTTTTTCAATATGCTACTTCTATTCGCTATAGTATTTTAATCAAGGATAATGACTCTTTCTCAAGGATGGAAGTTGGTATCCCTAATGACGATGAATAATATTTTCAGCTTTGGAAAAGATGAATATTTTCAGCTTTTGGAACCTCATGAAGCACAAAAGATTACTAGAGGTGAGCTTATTTAGGGACAAAGGATCCATAGAGAAGACTTGACTTGGGGTCAACGTTTAGGAATACAAGTTTCAGTTAATTATTCTTATGCAATTCATTTTTTTCTTTTTTTTACTCTATGGTCCTGATAAACATCACCTTTTTAAGCTAGTTGTAGCATATATATATATTTTTTAAAAATAGAAATATAATTCACATCTGAGTTAATACATTCACAAATTAATATAATAGGTTTTAATATTTACTTTTAATATAATAAAATGAAAGATATTAAAAATTGATTAATATTGTTAAGCTCTCTATGTTTATAAAAATCATTTCTATTAAAGCACATGATATGTTGAAATATTTGCAATATGTACATATTTTGAATTTAATATTAGTAATTATAAAGTTTATTTAGTAAATCTAACCCGTTGATATATCCTTGAAAAATGAATTATTTTTCGATGTTTGGTAATGTCATGAAAAATAAGTTGGAAAATATTTTTCAAATGTTTGGTTATGTCATGAAAAATAAACTGGAAAATAACTTATTATTATTTTTTCAAGTTTATTAAAATAATGAGAAACATATCTTACAAATAAAAAAGTTAAAAGAGAATAAAATTGAAAAAAAAATCTAATTTTATAAATTATCTCAAATAAAATAAATAACAATCAAAATAACTTGTAAGCTCAAAGATCATAAAAAAATACAAATTCAAATTAATTTGATGATGATAAATAAATATAATAATAAAGGAGTGTAAAAAAATATCTAGATATTTATATACAATATATAATTTTATAATAATTTTATGTGATAATAACATGAAGGATTTTTTTAATCAAATAAAAAAAATTGTTTATCTATCGAAATAATTAAGTTAGTTGAAATTAAAGCATATTAAGCATTAATGGTCTCAGGGACCCATCTTACACTGCAAAATAGCTGGCTAGCGTTAACCTTGCATCACTATATATATATATATATATATATATATATATATATATATATAGTGATGTCACAATTAACTCTTTTTAGATGAGTTTGGATTGATTTGGTTTTATTTTTAATTTTTGAATTATAAAATGTAGATAAATTTAAAATAAATATTTTTTTACAATAGTTTTAGAGTGAAATAGAGTAAAATTTATATTTTTAAAATGAAAAAAATACATAACATGTTCCCACTATTTTTGTATTTTATATAAAATATGGTAATTAAAAGTTGCCTATTAACATAAATAAGGTGACTGTAAATTAGCGGCACAAGTCGTTCTTACAACATGCTGCTTCTCTTCAACCAAGGATATTCTTTAGCGTAATGATTATAATTCAAAGTAGATTGTTTCCTTGCCAGAATTATATAAAATTAAAAATGGATAACCTCGACCTCTTTTACAAACATGTTCTTGCTTATCATCCTTTATTAATTTTAGAATAATATTGCCAACATATTATTAGTTTTTTATTTTTATGATCACTTAATACCTTCAAATCAGTTTTCAAGTTTTGAGATTAAGACCCGTTTATTTGCTAAAAAATAATTTTTTTTAAAGTAAATTCCGGAAAAGTGAATTATTTTTTAATGTTTGGTTGTATAATGGAAAATAAATTGATAGTGTAATGAAAAATAAGTTGGAAAACACTTTCCAGTATTTGATTATGTCACGGAAAATGAGCTGGAAAATAACTTATTAATGTTTTATTTTTTCAAGTTTATTAAATAATGAGAAACAAATCTTACAAATTAAAAAGTTAAATAAGAATGAAATTGAAAAAAAATATAATTTCATAAATTATCTCAAATAAAATAAATAATAATCAAAATAACTTGTAAGCTTAAAGGTTATAAAAAAATATAAATTCAAATGAACTTTGAAAAATTCAAATGAACTTGATGATAATGAATGAACATAATAATAAAAAAAATATAAAAAAAATCTAGACATTTAAATACAATGTATGATTTTATAATAATTTCATGTGATAATAACATGAAGGACTTTTTTAATCAAATTAAAAATTTGTTTATCTATAAAAAAAATTACTTGCAATTAAAAATATATTTTTAATAAAAATATTTTTTCTGTTAATTAAATTTTTTAATGGTAAATAAATACAAAAAAAATTAAAAAAAAATTTCTAAAAAACTACTCTCACTAAACAAACGAGCAATCGGAAGTTTTAGAATCGACAAACTAGAGTCTGTCCATAAGTTTTAGAATTAATTAGTGGGTTGGAGAGTGGGGAAAAAAACGTGTTTGTTCTAT
>Ga0325411_1008949_pt1 | contig 10769 bp, 5 predicted proteins | sample PopdelMetagenome_13_FD_206181 | JGI IMG/M metagenome (GOLD analysis project Ga0325411, IMG submission 206181) | Populus deltoides microbial communities from Bellville, Georgia, United States - Xylem-PdIQD-R4 | ecosystem: Host-associated > Plants > Phyllosphere > Stem > Wood/Secondary xylem...
CTGCGCTTTAGCTTACCGATTATTACTAAGGTGATTTTACGGAGAAATATATAATTGTAAATTTTGTTAAATGTTTTTTACTGTAAAAACAAAATTATAATTTCAAGTTTTCTTTATACTTGATATTCTTTTTATTTTACACTTCATTTATTTATCACTATTTTTTTGTGATATTCTTTTTAGATTTTTCTTTTTTTCTTTATATTTATTTTAGGAAAATAAATTTTATTTTTTATTTTTTACAATTTAAATAATATTTATACCATTTTTTTTGTTCTCATCTCTATTCTTTTGTAATTTTTTATTTTTCCTTACACTTTTTTTTTGAGAAATTATTATACAAAAACTAAGGAAATAATGTTTTACTATTGTAATTGCAATATTATTCCGTTCTTCTGCTATGTTAAAAATTAATTTAAGATCTTATATGTTATTATTAACGCATATGATATTTACTATATTTATTATATGTTAGCATCAATTTTTTAACTCATGATTATATTTTTTACTAAATGTTAAAAAACACGTTAATAGCACCTACACATTAGTTCTTTTGCATTATAAAGAAAATTGTTCGACTTGTAATGAGACGAATTGAATAAATGCGTTAACATTTATTTTTTGAATTTATTGACATAAATAGTTATTGATGTATTTAATTAAATGCATGCATAGACTTTTTTTTACTAATTTTGTTTCTTTTTAAGTCTCTTGGTTTGAAGGGAGAAGAAAGAAACTGAAAAACAATAAACAAGAGAAAATGTTATTGATTTTTTATATTACAACAACAAAAAAGGTTAATCTTAGAGTCAATAGATTTCATTCTACATGAGAAATTCTATTGAAGTGTTTTTAGATATTCATATTACTTAAAAAAATAGATCAACGTGGAGAGAATTTTTTTTGTTTTATTTTATGTTTTTAGATCAATGTAGAAGTGTTTTGAGTTGTCATATTTTACTAAGAATGTTTATTAGGTATTTCTGAACTAAAATTGGCTAAGAAATGGGTTTTTAAAGCTAAAATTCTCCCAGTTTAATTTTTTAGCCACCTTTCAAATGACCGAAAAATAGACAAGAAAACAACACATCATCTATTTTTTAAAAAATAAAAAAGAACGGATAACATATCATCTACTTTTAAAAAAAAAGTCAGTTGAGTGGGCTTGGCCTTGCAAGCCCACCCATTTATGGCCCTCTATTTGTATACCCTAACCCTCTATCTATTCGGTCAAGTGCTTAATATTTTATTTTTTATTTTTTGGATTTGGATTTAAATTTATTTAAAAAATTATATTATATTTTAATTATTATTTAATTTTATCATGTTTTTCATATGATATTATAGGTTTTTATAAGAATATTGACATTGTTTTTCTAATTTTTATATGCCTAATATTAGAAGAAAAAATATAAAAAGATCTCATGAATATTCAATTAACATAGAAGTTTTGTTTTTTAATATTTTTTATATAATTTTATCACATTAATCAAAGAAATCTTATCTTCAATCATATACAAAATGCTAAGATATTATTTTAATATTTTTTAATTTTCTTTTCAGACATGATAGATTATTTTTGTTTAGAAAACAGTTTTCGTTAAAACAATCAAGAAAAGCATTAATAAGAAAATAAAATTTAAATTAGAGAAATATTTTTTTTCTTTTTATTTCAAATAGCTGAAATTTTGTCTAAAGAGAGTATAAATTATTGTTGTTTTTAAAATGATATTGGCATTTAATTGTTAAAAATTAAATATATGCATGTGGCACAAGATCACAAATGTTAATCCGTATATAATTACTGATTTATTTTATTAAAGACACACATTAAATTTTCATTTTATACTTCAAATATTTTAATGTTAAAAAAGAAATAGCATCACAAATTAACTTTTGATCCATCTTGATATGAAATGCATGTAAGATCACCATAAGTATCATATAATAGCTTTGTTTTGACTTTAAGAGATCAAAACTCCATAAATTATTATTATTAAAAATCCAAACATGATTAAATTACAAAAGAAATTATTAAATTATTATCTCTATTTATCTCATTTTCATTAAATTTATTATTTCTCTTGACAAACCATATTGATATTGAAATTTGCTTTAATTCATGTCTATATCATTAAATTTTAAGATGCTAATATATATATATATATATATATATATATATATATATATATATATATATATAAAAGTCAATTTCACTGTAACCATGGACATATTTTTCAATTCACTATAATAGTGAATGCCCTTCCCAAGAAAATCCATATGCCTTTATTCTATAGATATTTTGATCTTTTTATGTAATGTGTTAATATTTTTTTTACAATAAAATGATATAATTATCTTTAAAATAAAAATAAAATTATAAACTTGGCAGGAAAGGGTAAATAAGTCTTTTTATTTGTTAAATACAATGAAGTGACAAGTATGCTCCTAGTGTAAGAAAATTTAAACCATAGGGTGAGGCAACTTTAGGTTTTTTTACGTTGTTTTTTTTAAATGTTGGGGTAATCAATGACATATATGTCTTTTCGTATTACTTAAATAGTATTTATATGTGAGAGGTATCTGAACACTTTAGGCAACACGTGTAGCACCTCTAATGACATAAAATGTCATACTATTGTGTCGTTGGATGTGTCGATGTGTCCTCTTACTCCTAATATGGCGAATGTCGATGAATGTTATGAGGTTTCTTACCGATCATCCTTTTTTTTTCTTTTCTCTTTCCTTCCTGAAAAATACAGACTGGTCTATTTTGTTCTTGGTATTTCACCTTTAATCCTTATTATTTTGATTTTTGATTTTGTCATTGATTCTTTTATTGAAGTTTTATTTATTTTCAATTTAATCATCAATCCTAATTTGTCATATATAATGTTTTTCAATATGGTCCTTCTTTTAATTTCTAATTTTTTTTCATGGACCTTTTGTCAAATTTTTGGTGGTTTTAAATTTTATCCTTCAATCCAAATGTAGTTTTATTTTTTCTAATTCGTTCGTCATTATTTTGATTTTCTGTTTGTCCTTTTGTTAACTTCTTTTTTGTTTTCAATTTAACCCTCGATCAAAGAATTATTCTTCCCTTCTAATTTGTTTTTAATTTTGATTTTCATCCTTATTCTTTTAATTGCTATTTTTTTATTTGAGATCTTTTCATATAATTGATTTTTTTTCTGGTTTCATCATTCAACATTTAATTTGTTAAGGATTGAACTTCTCAGCTTTTTCATGTATCGTGTTTCTGATCTAATAACCCTCTGTCACAAGTCTTAAAAGTTATTTATCACATGGTTTTTAAACCCAACTCAGGGATCGACTCTGGCCAGTCCCAAGTCACGAGTCAATCCAATTTTTTTATTTTATGAAAATGTAAAAAGGACATTATTGTGGAAAAAAGAAAATTGAAAAAGAAAAAGAAAAAGAAAAAGAAAAAGGTCCTTGGGTTTTTATTGGGTTTTTCTAGAATTAATTGGGTTGCGGGTCAACCTAGTTTTTTTATCGAATCATACCGGGTCAATTCTCTCCTTATTTTTGTTGAAACTTGGCACGACGCAGGCCCCGAATCACTCGGGTTTTAAAATAGTGATATCTCAGTTTATATGATTTCATTACCTGGATCACAGATTTTACATGTTAATCTACTATGACTCGTCTTTTATTACTCAATTTACAAGTTTATCAAGCAATCTCGGGTTTACTCGAGCCGGGTTATTTGTATCTTTTTCATCTAATTACATACTTCCAAAGGTTTTTTTTTAAGGTTATCTTGTCATTTAAAAAAATTATTTGATTACTATTGTTACTGATTTTTTTATTATCTTCTTAAAATAAAATAAAATTATTATAATCTGGTCGACACTATAATCAAGTCATTTTATTTTTTATTTCTTTTAAATCCACGGGCGACCCCGCAGCGGTTCACAGGACTATAAACCTAGTTAACATGCAAAATGTTAATAGTGCTCTCAATCAAAATGTAATTCGCACTTTATTTATTAAGCATACTTAAATAGATTTTACGTGATAAAAGGAATCTTTAATTAAAACACATACAAGCGTGAGAATTTTTATTATTATTATGCTGGGTGACTAACTAGTTATATTTATTTTATAAAAAAATAAAAAATAGAAAAACAAGAGAGAAAAAATAAAAAAAAAAATGTATATATTATAGTTATATTAATTTCTTTTCAGTGACTCTTTTCATAAAAAATAATGCTAGGGTGTTACGAACAAGTGTCGAAGAAGGAAAATTTGTTATTCACCTTATAAATCTAATTTGATGAAATAAGTTGGTTTTATTTTATTTAAATAATAAATAATAATAATAATAATAATAATAATATATAGACCAAATTACAAAAAAAAAAGTGATTGTGATAATTAAGAATTTGTTTTTTTCAAAAGAAACCAACAATATAACTTAATTCCTAACTCATTTAATACAAAAAGACAAAACTGAATAAAAAAACTTAAAAAAATTAATTTGGATCAACTTGAGTTAGCAAGGCTAACCTATAACCCCGACAATTAAGATCAAGTCAACCCATATTATCTTGTCAAACCTACAGTCCAGGTTATGAAATTGGGATAACTCAATAAAAAACACAAAGAAAATCACAAAGCCTATTTTTTAGAAAAAACAAACATCAACCCGCATTAACTTTTCAAACATGTGACTTGGATCATTAGATTAGAAGCATTCTATTTAGAAAAATCATGAAATTCAATTCCAAAAAGAATTTTAATTATAGAAAAGGTTTAAAAAATAGCAATTAAAAAATGAGAATCAAAATTGAAACATAAATTAAATTTTATCTTTAATTGAAGGGTAAAATTAAAAACAGAAGTCAATTTAACAAAAAAATCAGAAAAATGACTATCAAAATTGAAATAAGAAATACATACAATTTTTTTATTGAATGGTAAAACTGAAAAGAAAAATCAATTTAACAAAATGTCAAAAATCAAAAGAAAAAGGATTGAAATTGAAATATCAATAGCAAAGAAAACTAACTGACTAAGCAGTAATTATTGAGACGGAGAGAGGGAAAAAAAATCTCACCGGCAACAAACCACTTCACCATTGTCTACACATGTCGCAACAACATAAAAAAGATACGACAATACTTTCAATAACATAACAGAATGGAGGGTTTTGATAATTAGGCGGCGCCGTACGCAACACCAACTTTTTGTTTTTTGTTTTTTTAATTTCTATATTTAACAGCAAGTGTTAAGATTTTTTGAATAAATAATAAAATTATCATTATATTATTTTAGTGAATATTATTTTAGTGAATAGTGTTTTCACGCAAACAATGTTTTTCCAAGCTATATTAGTTTGTGTTAGTAGTGCCCTCCCACGGTACTGACCAGGGTTCGGACATAACCCGTGCTACTTATCCTTGTACGATATGCAAGACACCATCAATTCAAACTTCTTGGTCGGGACTGCCTGCTCAATCCAACCTTTACTTGAAGCAAGATACAACATTGAACATGAGACTTTTGAGTCATTGCTGTGCCATCTAAAACAGATCTAAGTTTACGACCATCCAATTCCACGGAGATCTTGCGTTGCATAAAGCAAATATACAAACAGTGATCATTGAGTTCAAGTCACTGCAGTCTTCATATTTCTATAATAGATGTAAATTGATTATCATCCAAATCTACAAAGATTCAACAAGACTGAAAATAATAGGATGGAGGCATCATATCTCACAGGATTGTAGCAATCAATCAGCAAAAGTGCCACCGCAAAATAATAGGATTTTTTGCCATCATTCTAAAGAATTCGAGGTATATATCTAAAAGGAAGTTGAGTTAGAGCGGGTGAGCCTTGACTTAGCACTCTTCTTGTCCTCTTCAAGAGATATCATTAGAAGATTGGAAGGATTTTCTACCATCATTTTAGCAACCAAATAGCCAGCAATACTCCAGGTCTGATATTTCCTTGCTTGCTTCCCAACATATCTGCCGGTCTTACCATCATAATACTCAGGCCACCCATCTTTGGACAGCCGCTGCTCCGCCAGCTCTATTGCTCGTTTTGCAATTTGTGGCCTTCCGACCTTAATACACGCTGCTGAAAGTAACCATAGAAGCACTACGAAGAGCACAGTTCAGCAAGTCACAAGCATGATTTAAACATTGTTACTGGCGAAAAAAATAAATAATCAAGAACAAGTATTTGTTTTTGTTCACGTTGAAGTTCCCGTGCGTAATATGCCTTGACATGCATGGAGTCGATGAAACTCACTTGGCCATGATCCACCGTTGTGGTAACTCCACCTTGTGTTTTTAGGATCAAATCCAGTGACTAGCCTCCATTCATGTCCCTCCAGTGCTGGATATGTGATCTTCAAAGGCATCTCTCCAATCAAGTCTTCCCACCGCTCCTCGACCAAATCCATAATGGCTGTCGCCTGTGCAGGTGTAACCAGGGAGCTCAAAATGGCAACGCAGTTCCCAACTAAGAACCAACGAAAATCCATGCGAGCTGGGCTGACATTGCCTATCAGGTAACCTCCTCGCAAAGGCATGAAATCAAACACCCAATCAGGAATGGACTCTGGGATGACATTAAATTTATTGACAGCAGTGTGGGAGTACTCCTCGGTTTTGTAGCGGTATATGTTATTTAGCTGTGTGAAATCCAGCCAATAGTATGTCTGAATGTGGTAGCTGAGAGCTGTGATGCGCTTCTCAATTCGCTCAATAAATTCCTTGCCATCGAGCTCTGGTTTTAACATCTGCTTCGCACACCTTAGTGCGAAATAGAAAAGTGCCTGTATTTCAATTGGATACCCGTATATTCCCTGTTCCAAAAACAAATAGAATTTAAACTGCAAATTCCATTCCATAAAGAAATTACTATTTAATTTTCCAGACAATCTGTCAACCAAGATTAGAATGCACATATATACCAACTTTAATAGTCTCCATTCCGAATCTCTTCACTGATGCTAGTTGCCAATCAGAAAATCCATTACAATCATAGTCGTCCTCTCCAATAAAATAAAAAAGAAAATGAACTGAATGGGCTGTTATTTTAAATTCAATTGATAAGCTCTCTGCATTTGATTTCACTGAGAGGAAGAAGTTATAAAATACAAGGGGAAACCTAAATTTACTTTGGGTTAAAGTGAATGACTCAATGAACAGACCAGTGCTCTAGAGTCCGGTTCAGAATTATCAAGTTGGATTGGTATGTATAGTTTCCCATATTCTATCAAGATTGTGGATAATGATGAAGAGAAAACTCACCATCCTCCGGTCAATCATGCTACACCCATCTGCACATAGAAGAGTTGGGAAAGTGTCGAATCCATCCGAAAGGCAAAGTTTAAGTATCAGCTTCATTCCATTCTGCACCTCCGGGCGATCTAATAGTGCATAATCACGAGTGCGTTTGATATAGGACCTAAGAAGAATTATCCACCAGAAACCTGAATCAACAGGTGCCACTCTTCCGATTGCACTGGCACCAAAATCCACAAGCAAGGTTTCTTTTTCCAGATCAGAGTCATAGAGGACCTTAAAACTTGCAGGCAAGACACCTTCTCCAAGAGTGAAGTTATCAACCCTTTTTTCTAAACCCTGGAGGTGGAGGGTCTTCAACAGAAAATTCCTCACTATCTCAGGTTCTGGAGGCTCCTTCATTAGACATGCTAAGCCGGTAGGAACAAAATCTCTCACAAAAACCTGCAAGAAAAAGGGGTGGAAATAAGACTAAAAGTCACTGAAAAGAAAGAAGCAGCTGAGGGCAGTCTGGAATAAGTGAAGTTACATAATATAACCATGAAAGCATTTGCACTATGATCTGAAACAATCCAAAATCATGATATGAAAGTTCCTATCAGATTAGAAAACTGAACAAGGCACATTGCAAGCACCGAGTTCCATATCGAAGGAAATGAAAGCAGCTTTCAAAAGTGGTGGGTGGCTCATCAAATATGTGATCAGATGAGAAGTAATTTCAAACGTATTTGGAATGCTGCAATATCAACAACTTGCTGTTATCCAAGTCATGTGCGCTATGATCAAAGGGCCATCTATCTAGACAGCATGAAAGATGGATTTGAACCTGAGGAGTCTTCAGGGAATCCAATTGATACATTTAGTACACAATACACAGATCGAACTTTCTATCCTTCTGGAACTTCAATAACTCTGCGAAGTATTCGAAATAAGCAGACGCCAAACTAGCAAAAGTCTTTCTGGAAATTTCAGATCAGATTCTGCTGCTAAGTAAGTCACAAGTTAAAACACCCTTTCATTTAACATTTCTGAAATACTAAGACATCCTTGGATCAGCAAACGGAGAATACAAGTATAATGGGGAACCATTGCACCTAGATCATTATGAGAGACACGCTAACCCACCAAAGATGATTTTTGCAAAATGTGTTGTCAATTTCTATAACTAAATATAAAAATCTATGGAGGAATCTTATAAAATTAAAGACTAATTCCACATAGTTAGACCAATATTCTGACAGAGAAATTCAAATTGCAGTCAAGAGCAACGTAACTAAGTCATTACATTCTTACATTTGCAAAAGGACTACATTGAACATCAGAGTTCATCTTATTTGCAAGCTAACCCCCTGATACCTAGTACGCCGTTCATATTAAATATAAGAAATGTCAAAGTGCACAAGTACAGCCATAGAGCTAGGGATTAAAACTCTGAGATGAAGAAAATCTTGAATTATTTTCTCTATACAAAATAGCAACATGCCAACCAAATGAGCAACTATTACCTTAGACACACACATAGCTGAAGTGAAGATCACACCGTGCAATTGCCAAAAGAATTCAGGAGAGAACCAAATAGAATAGTGTTCACGCAACAAGCAATTTGCATGACAAAATTATATATAGAAAATGGAATCAAGAAATTGAATTCATGAGAACCAATGCTTTAAAATCACCCACTGTAATATGAAGTACTCTGAAAATAGAAAAAGCATTTCATTCAATCTTTTCTCAAATAACAGAAACAATCTGAAATGGATACAGAAAAAATTAAAACACCATACCAGTACTTCAAAATCACAAGAAATTGAATTAGATACCTGGTTGTAATTCAACGCATCAGCACTAGTATCCATAGCAGCTAGAGTCCCAACAGGCTTTCCTTTAAAGTACACATAAGATTTGTTGAGCCTCTCCCATGCTTCATCCACCATCGTGCAACTTTCTGGACTCATCAGAAGCCCTCCACCGTTCAATCTTTGAGATATGTTCAAATCCAAGACGTCCAGCTTCACACCCACACTAGGACACTGTTTTAACGCCGTTGACTTGGCATTATCAGATACACACACATTGCTCTGCACCGTCACCGTCGCTTCATCCTTCTCCGGAATCCGACCTCCCACAACCTCACGCGAAGTAATTACCGTCGATTCCTCTGGCACAGTTGCCTCTCCTTTCTCTTCGCATTTCTCAACTGACTTAGCAATTAACTTTTCCAAAGAAGCTGAAGGCTCCTTAGTCAAATCAGTTAGAGTTACAGGCTCGATTTCTAAATCTGAAGAAACCTCGCTTAATTGTTTACATTTTAGATCACTAGAGAATGAAGATTTCTCCGTCGTTTTAAGAACTTCGTTCACTGAAGAATACGAAGGTCCGCTTTCTTGAAAAGATTTATCAACAATCGTTGCAGGTTCAAGAGTTATAAACTCCGATGATTTCTTCAATTCTTCTTTGTCAAGATTCTCGTTCAGTTTAAGATCCAGTAAAGAAGCTGCAGGTGCAGTGACTTTCTTCAAGTTTTCTGGTGACTGTTCTTCATCGGACGAGAAAAGCGGCGAAGTATTTGTCGAATCTTCTTCATCAGAAATATCTCCGGAAACGAAATAACGGGTTGACGGACCTGGAAATGGAGGCGGAGAAGCCTCGTTTTCCCTCTCGGCAACCAGAAGATCTCTCAATGTGGTGGACATTCTATTAAAAAAGTAATTAAAGGATCACAAGAAATCAGATAGAATTAATTTGTTGAATATAGAGATAAAGCACAAGAAAGAGAAGAGAGAGATTGCCTTCCTTCGCAGTGCTTTGGTGATAGCTAGCTAGCTAGAGAGAGAGGAAATGTAACGGTCTAGAGAAAGAAAATGTGGAAAAGTCGATTACGCAACCGATAGGAGAGCGGGAGGGCAGGGTGAGTATAGAGATTAGAGAGAATTTTTGGATGGCATGTGAGAGTTGTGATCTCAGGTGAACGGGGAAGGCTTGTACTGTTTTGTTTTTGGCGGTTAGATAGAGAATTCAAGAAGTGGAATGGTCTTCTTCAAAGGGACTATTCCAAGGCTTGTTTTTTGTATATTTTACAACCATGCCATTGAAGATTTTGCATGGATTGAGCCGTCAATATTGAGGAGGATTGGTTAGATATTAAAATATTTAATTAGGAGTATTTTAGGAATAATAATGTTTTGATTTCGAGGCGGGAGATGTGGAGTGCATGTTGATATTGGTGAGCTTCAGTCAGTTGGGCTATGGCTTCGAATTTCCCTACGGTTTATACCTTAATTGGACTGAAAGAACCACTTATTTCACTTTCGCGTTTATTCTTCTTATATGTGAAGCTTACCAAAAATATTATTAAAGTAAAAGAAATTAAAAGGGTGGCTGTTTTCCTGTTAAATTTTTACTGTAGCAATAAATTCAACGGGGGGCCGTTTTACCGTTCAATTTTTACTGTAGTTATAAATTCACTGTCACTGTGAATTGAAATA
>Ga0325411_1008950_pt1 | contig 10768 bp, 5 predicted proteins | sample PopdelMetagenome_13_FD_206181 | JGI IMG/M metagenome (GOLD analysis project Ga0325411, IMG submission 206181) | Populus deltoides microbial communities from Bellville, Georgia, United States - Xylem-PdIQD-R4 | ecosystem: Host-associated > Plants > Phyllosphere > Stem > Wood/Secondary xylem...
AACTTCTTTGTGTTTTAAACAAAGCAGTGTACTTTTGTTTTTTTTCCCAATAAAAACACAATTGTTTATCGCGTGCTTTATTTTTTCAATTAAAATGACAACTTTCTCCATTGGTTCTTTTTTTTTTCAATTACAACAATTTACACATGCCAAACATGCTATTGTTTTGCACAATTTTTTTCAAGAAAAATACATTGAGCCTTTTATAGTTTTTTTTAATATATATATATATTTCAAAAAATTACATTTTATATCCTCAATCGATCTAAAATTTCAAGCCATGTGAAATGACAATATTACCCTCGTATATAATATATTATAACCCAAAATAAACACAAAACAACCACTCTTCATCCCTCGTTTTTCTTTCTCTTGATGATACTCTCTATCCAGATAAAAACAAATTTGTTCTTATAAGCGAAAACAATTCCCTATTCATCACTCTTCGCTTGGATCCAAATCCAAATTCTATTCTAGATACTCCCAATTGGATGCTGCCCTATCCGGATTGGATCTTCAATTTTAGATTTTTTCTCATGAATTGCAATCCTATGATAATTTTAATAATTTTAGGATTAGGGTTCTTCTTCTTTTCTAGTGTGAATTCCTGCATGGTAGATTTGGGCCTAGCTTGAGTGGAAGTTAGGAGTGATTATTTTGAGTTTCGTTTGGTTTTTATATAAAAAAATAATTAAATTAAATTTTTTTTAAATTAAAACCGGTTCAAATCGACCGGTTTTGATTTAGGTTTTAGAAGAAAAACCGGTTCAAATCGGTTTGACTTGATTTTCTCGGTTCGACTCGGTTTTGGATTGGTTTTGGCTCGATTTTTTTCCAATTTGATTCGGTTTTTTTTTGTTTCAGCTTATAAAACCAAACCGGTCGGTTTTTTTAAAAATTTTAATTAGTTTTTTTCATGATTTGATTTTTTCAGTTATTTTTTCCCTGTTTTTCTCAATTTAATTGATTTTTCAGTTTTTCCATTCACCCTAGTAAAAATATAAAGCTGTTTGTTGTTTATCAAATCCAAGTTCTAGTCAGCAGTTAAATTCATAGTGCCAACTGTGTTTCATGTATTTTGTTTCATGAACAATAATGATAACTTACTCCTTGGCTTGTTTTATAAATGCCAATAACTTTTATTTTTATTAAAATATCAAATTGTTTATAAAATTAAATCGGTAATCACATAGAAAAAAAAAAGTTAGTATAAAGATGCCCCGAAGGCAAGGGATTAAAGTTTTGATTTTAAAAACAATAAAGTAATTATAATATGTTAAAAAATAAAAAGACCAAATTACTCCCCAGATAAAATAGTAATTTTACTGTTTTAATAAATTAAAGCATATCACAACGCTTCTCCGACGTCGTTTAGGTTTGAATTAATCATCGGTGATATATATATATATTTTTTTCTTCCAAGAAATGCAATTTGAAGTAGTAAAATGTAGATGCACAGTTACTATCGTGGACTGTTCGAATGACAGGACAGGAGAACCAATTATTTAGAAATCGACAGGCTAACCCTGATGGGCCGGGTCCCGCAGAATCTATGGACCCCCTATGACTTTTTTGTCATTTAGCTCACATTTAGCATGCAGGCACCGTTTGTCTAAGTAACCGTCTGATCTTTTTAATTATTTTGATGTAGTTATATTAAAAATAAATTTTAAAAAATAAAAATATATTTTTTAGTAAAAAATATTTTAAAAAAACAACTATTAATATAATTATAAACATAACCACCATAGTTTAGTTTAGTTTAGTTTAGTTTAGAAACTTATTTCTTCAATTGCACAGGAATCGAGACAGTTGAAAGAGCGGGAGGAAGGAAAAATGCTGGATTACATGAAGAAGGAAATCCAGGGGACAGGCATCGAATAGAACAGCAGAGGTATCAGGCTTCTTAAAAGATGTTTTAAGATAGTGTAGACCAGCTGGTTTGGTCAATCCAGTAACAACAGTCCACGTTGATAAAAAGTGTAGCCAGTGGTCACAATCCCATTTATAGAACGCAGGTGTACGGTGCACCTGCGCCTTCTGGGCAGCACAGCTGTTCATTTCTCCACATGATTATACCTTGTGAAGCGTGTCCCTCGGTGAGCACATTTTAACAGTCCGTACGATTTACTCTCTCCGGTCCAACTCCAGCCTGGCCTCTCGGTCGAAAACACGGGTCGGGTCTCCACTGCTGGATTAAGGTGTACCGGCGAGCCCGTTGGCGTCATAATGCTCGTGAGCTAGAACCAATGTTCTGGTTTTGGGCATTGCTGCATACTGCAGGAGGCAGTGGGTACGGAACCAATGCGCAGTAGTGCAGGATGATCATGTTAATTGCAGCTAGTAAGTGAGAATTAAGAAGATATATGGTTCAAGATCCTCTTCCTTCCTGCTCTACCTTTTTTTTTTATATATATATAAATAAGAAGTAGCCTCAGAAAAATATAGGAGTAGCTTCTGCGATGCAGCTAGCTTTTCGAATTGTAGCCATACTGCATGGGCTAAAAGTGTTACGTAAATGTTGACGTGAATAATAACAAACCAGAGAGAAAGATAAAAAAGAGAAGAAGAGGATTGTTCAATGGAATCAAGCTTAAGGGAGGCTGGATTAATTTTGGTTTGACAACGGTTATACCAAACATAAAAAAATGTTAACTTGAATTCAAAATGAGTTTGATTGGTTTGGTTTTGATCTAATGAAACTGATTCAAGAGAAGAGAACGGGGTCCAGAAATACACTCGGTTTGAGCGTGGTCAAACCGACTTAAAACCATTTGAATCCAGCCAAAAAAGTAAAGGTTGACAAGGGGATTAAATGCAGCGTGCGTGTCTGTTTTTAAGATAACCTTTGTGGTTATAGTTTAAAAAATTTTGATTAACTGTGGTTAGTTTGATTTAGATATATGTTTGGTATAAAAATATGATTGAAGTTTATGTATAGCAAAAAATATATATATAATATTTGGTGGAAGTGTGGTTGTGGTTGTTTTTCAAAATGATTTTTACTTGAAAATACATCAAAATAATATTTTTTTTATTTTTTAAAAATTATTTTTGATATCAGCGCATCAAAATGATCCGAAAACATAAAAAAAATATATCAATTTGAAGCAAAGAAAAAAATTAAAAAATTTCAAATTTTTTCAAAATCGCTTTTAAAATGCAAAAACAAACAAAGTTTTACGAAACTCAATTAAAAAACATATAAAAAAGGCTTCACAAAAACTACGTTTTAAACTTAATTTTTTAATGAGTCTTGCAATACAAAACACAATTTGACTTGTTATCAAATATTTTATTGTGTTTGTTTCACCACAAACACAAAAGCAGGTGGAAAACAAACGAAACCTAAATAGTTTTTGAGACTGTAGAGTAGAATAATTTTCAAAATATTTTTTTAAAAAATATATATTAAAATAATTTTTTATATATATTTTTTTATGTAAACACATCAAAATAATAGAAAAAATATTAAAATAATATTAATTTAAAACTTTTTAAAAAAGATAAAAAAATCTTAAAAAAATACAGTGAAACCACACTCCCCCAGATATTGCGTAATTGCACCATGCTAAATGCAATTCCCCAACTGCCAGTGCAATACGTGATATAAATAATGGGTGCACCGTTAATTAAAGGAGGGGGTCCAAGCCGAAAAAGAAAAAAAAAAAAAAAAACAGAGGAGCTCTTACCATGTGGGAGAAGGCAAGTCAAAGGGAGAGAAAAGTATTCCCCAGTCATCTGCACCCCCACACATATCAAAACTCGTCCCTCTCCCCCCACATTTTCCCCATTTCCACCACACCCCACCATTAAAAAAAAAAAAAAAATCTCTCAAGCTCTCACCCATTTGTCCAGCGCGCACGCATTGAAAAGAAAGGAAGCGAGAGTTGTGATCAGGAAGCCTCAATTTTGGAATAGTCAAAGTATTATTTAAAGGTAGTAATTTTTTTTCTTTTAGAATAACCAGATTTTTATTTAGAAATTTTAAAAAATCAGTTAAAGTTTTTCGTAATTATAAAATTAAATGGTGATTTTTTCCCTCATAATTTTATATTTTTCACACGATTTGACTCTTCATATTAGTTCCTGTGGACGGTAAAGGGTATCATCATAATTTAACTATGCAAATAATATCAAAAAGACACAAAAATCCTCTACATCAAAGACTTGTACTTTTTTTTTAAAAAGTAATAAAGTGATTTCACCATGTGATTTAATTTATCCTCAATTAATCTTTTAATGCTTTATGTATCTTTTTAGAAAGACTATTTTATCCTCGATTACAAGCTTTGTCGATTTTTTTGTTTGATAGAGCAAAAGTTTCATTCCATTGTTTCAATGAACATTTTAAATATACCTTAATTGGTTGAAGATGATTTACAGTGTAATTGTAATTATAATATAATTGTAATAATATAATTAAAATGAAGTCGGATGGTTAAAGTTAAAATGATCAATGACGTACTAGCAATGACGTCAGATCAACAGAAGGCAAAAAGATGTCACAGCCAGGAACAACACAGTGAGCGCACAAAAACTCAATCATTGAGTTCATAATAATCAATGGAATCTCATTATCACGAAGAGAGAATTGCTTTTAGCTCTTTTGTTTCGTTGAAAGTAAATTTTAAAAAATTATTATTTTTATTTTTTTTTTTTCATTAAAAAACTGGTTAACAAAAAAATATTTTTGAGTCCAGAAAAAATTTAGTTTAGTTATTATAAAATTTTTTTGAGTGAAAAATACTTTCTAGAAATTGTGAAAAATTTAAAAATGTCATATTATTTGCTGATTATATCAAATTTGATACTCAAATTTTTAGTTGCTATATATTTTGTTTCGAATCTTTTTTTTCTTTAATTTTATCCCTTGAAATTTAATTTTTATATAAATTTTAATCTTTATTTTTATGATTGTTATTTATTTTTCTCTTATCATTTTGATTCTTATTTTGTCATATGAGTTTGTTAAAAAAAATAAAGGAAACAAACTTCGGATAATCTAGTAAAAAAAAACACAAAAATTCGAGTGTTTTATAGTTTCTAAGGCATGGGGTAATTTGATTAAAATAAATAAATTTATATTTTATTTGCAATTCGCATGCATGGTATTCTTTTAGGAATTAAAATAGAAACTTATTTTCTATAAAGACAAAGCATGTGTTTATTATCGTTAAAAAGGTTCCACGCTACGAGGAACGGCAAAGATCAAGGTATTATACAATTAATTAGTTTTTAATATTGCAGCAGAGCTCTTTCTTCATAAAATCTTAATTGGACAAACCATCTATATAATCCTAATAAATTCACAGATAAATAAATAAATTATAGTTTCTTTTTTAATATAAATGCAAAATAACAACAAAAACCATAAACCTACAATTAGTTAAAGCATGTTTAGTGAAGAGGTGTAGTTTAACTAATGAGTTTGCTCCAGATATCATTAGTTTGAATATTATAAACTTTAAAATTATTAAAAATTTATATTATTATTAATTTTAAAATTTTAAAAAATTAATTAAAATGTGTATGAATACCTTAAAAAAAACAACAATTAACAAATAAAAAAAAAAGTGGAGTGGAGGGGCAAGAGAATGGTGATGGGACATGGCACATCTTGCGTTTCATAAAAGCCGAGGTAAGGAAAGGAGAACAATCACCTACTTTAGGTTCACTGTATAACCCATTATCATATCACGATCCACTCCACCACCTAATTTGATTGGACGGTCCATTGGATCTAGCCATGTCAAATTTGTCCTCAAAAGAACTGTTTCTTATAATTATTCAATCTTTACCAATAATAAACCACGAACAAGAGTTTATATATTATTACATGTAAGAATTTTGAATGAATGTAAAAGAGAAGAGATTTACAAAGCATACAAGTTTTCTTCATTGTCAAAATCAAAATCATTCCACAATTTTATTTTATTTTTTACAATTCTGAAAGTTAATTTTAATATAACTTTTAAAATAAAAGGATGTAATTTTTTGGTTTAAAAATACACAATTCTATTTCAAGTTGAGTTTTAACACACATAACTTTCCATTCATATCCTAACATTTTCTCACATGAATTAAAATTATTTGATCCGAATAAAATACAAAACACACACGAAAATAAAGAATAACAACGAAAAGTTATTATATTAAATAAGATAGCTTTTGGCCTTAAATTTTTTTTAATGAAAACTATTGGATTCACTCGGCTAGCCAGTGAATATGATATATTGAATTGTTTAATTTTTTATGTAAACCCGGACAATAAAAATCATACAATTTCTCTTCTTACAATTTTGACTCTTATAATTGTGTTCATTTTGACTCCAAACCTATCCTGATTTCAGAGAGTACTTCAGAGAATTTAACATTTTCAATTCTTATAGAAGTGGTTTTGTTTCACACTCTCATAGGTTATTATTACTAAGAACATCCTACAATACTCCACTTGAATTTATCAAGCTATAAGAATCATTACAAGGTTAGTTTATCCTGGTTTTCACTACATGTAGCGCTTTTCATCATAGAAATGAGTAATAGTGCAACTACTGAATTGACACATGATTTAATTATTTATTTAAACATAGATCTTGGGATTTCTAGTTAGTTAGGTTGGGTTGCGATCAAGTAAATTCTTTGAATATAGGATGATATAGGCTTTAATTATCCTTTAACTTTACATAGTCAATAAAGATAATCCTATATGAGAGCAACTACCCTACAATATTGTATCTTTGACAATTATACCAAAACTTATTGTTATATATAATATTTTATGCCCTACAAATTACAAATTGGTTATTGCATTGTATACAGATTGTTAACATAAAATCTTGGCTAACTTGGAATATCCTCAAAAACATTTTAGAAGCTACTCTGCTTCTTTTCCATCTTTGTTTAAAGCTATAAAATTAGATTTCCTAATGAATTTGGATATGCATGTTTATTTAGAAAATTTTCAATAGATCATAACTCCTCCAATAGTAAAGATAAACCCATTTTATGGATTTTGAATCTTTAATATCGATTATCCGATTAGTATTACTATACCCTTCAAGTATAGCTTGGATATCTCATATGATACAATCTATATTTTGACTTTTTTTGGTAGAGAAATCGTAGTTTTTTCTAGACACCCCCACACTTTTATAGGATAATGATTGATCATTCCAAAACTCATATAGTGTCTTGTTCAATTTCTTATAAAGTATTTTATTCAAAATATAATTTGCTAATAAAATATCTCCCTTTACAAGTTCCGAGATAATTTTGAATTTGTCAACATAATATTGCCAGTCCTTTCAATGTTTGGTTCTTGCATTCAACACCATTCTCAATCTCTTCTTACCACCATTCTCAATCTCTTCTTACCATCTTGATCTTCATGCTAAGTTGGATTTCAACCTCATTTTTAAAGCCTTGTTTTTACTTGTTAACAAATAGATATACACAATATCTTGTGTAATCACTAAAACATGCTTTTTACAATTTCTTTGTGAGAACTAGCTTCTTGGACTTGAGAATCAAATTAAATCTATTTTTAGTTAGTAGCAAACATGAAACCAAATTCTTTTGAATATTAGAAGCATGAACCACATTGTTCAAATCTTTTTTTTTTTCCTTAGAGATATCATTCTTAGCATTACCTTCACATGGCGTAGGATTTTTCAAACAAAAGAATTTTACATGAACTACTGTTTTGCTCATCTCCATAAGCAATTGTTGCGTACATTGAAAATTATTCCTATCAAACATACAGGATAGGTTTGTCATGCTTCCTACTTAAATTATTTTAGGTTTTCTTCTATGTGGAGATTGTTTAGGAATCGGGTTAGCCAACAGGTCAATTGAGACCGCAAAGATTAACGGGTTAATCGGTACATTGAAATTATTAACATTAGTTTTATCCACATGTTACCTCAATAACAAGAACATCTTTGCAATTATATATCTCAAATAATATTAATTAAAATGAACCATAAGAAATTAACACACTAATTTTTCAAAAGACAATTTAATAAATGTGTTTAATTATAATTAAACAAACACCTTTTTTTTATCTATCCATAAATATACTGCCTGCAAATTTCAAAAAAACATATAGCAGTCCAAAGGTTACGGGCTAGGCAATTTAATAAACACCCTGGTTATGCATAACAAAAGCATGCACTTGTAACAGTGCAAACTGTTATTTGATTAATGCACAAAATTAATTTTGCAAAGGCATCAAACACCTTGCAATGGCTGCTGGGTTTTCCCCATTTGTCTGGGTTCAAATCCCAGCATATATTGATTGCTCTCTGCTAGCTAGTAGTATAATTGCAATATTATTATCTAAGCTTACCTAATTTTTTATTCCTGGTAGCACAATCAAGAATAAACATCGAACTAAAACTTATACGTTATTCTTTGTAAGAATTTCGACCGAAAAAATATAAAAAAATTTTTTTAGAAAGACTAAAAGTATTTTTTATTGTCAAAACTATGTCAAAATTATCTTTTTCTATAGGGTATTCAATAAGTTAATTTTAACATAACTTTTAAAACAAAATATACAACTTTCTAATCTTAAAGCACACAATTCTATTTCAAGCAAAGTTTTAATAGATACAAGTATACAACTTTTCATCTATAACCTAACAAACCGCCGGGCCTAAACTTGGACCCGGCAAACCATTGGTAACTTTGTATATGTGATGGTTAAAGAGGATGGCTGGTGAATCCCAATTCTAATTCACATCGACCTAATTTTTTAATGGCTAAAGAGCATTTGCTGATTTGCATAATATAAATATGATATTATACATAAAAGGGTCCTCTGCAGTCGTGCAAGAAAATTTTCCGAGACCGATGGGTGAGCTGCAGCCATCACTTATGCATTACGATGCCTACCCAATGAACTCGAGACAGCTGAGGAAAAATGAAAAACATAGAGACAACAAAGCAATCCCATTGCAATTTGTCTTTCTTAACCTTTTCGGTGTGATATTTGGTCAGATCAATAAAAAAGCATCTTGGTATTTAGTTAGTTATTTAATTACCAGTTCCTATCAAATTGTTTGGTCCAAATTGGACGGGTTTGTATTATAGAATACTTTAAAATACATGGGTTTTTCACTGTATCAGCAGTTTTTTTTTTTTTTACTTTTGGTTTTGGTTTTTTTTTACATGTTTTTTTACCCAACATTGATTTCTTCTTTTTTTTAAAAAAAAAATTTTTGTTTCAAAATTATCTTTGCTAATTTTTTTAAATATTGAACTGGTTGAAAATTTAACTATATAGTTTTTTTTTTAAAATATTGTGAATTGCTATATATTCTTATATATTGTTTTCTTTTTTTATGATTTCTTTATTCATTTTTTTTCAAAATGATCTTTGTAGATTTTATTTTTTTTTATATTAAGTTGGTTGAGAATTTAACTTTATAGTTTTTTTGAAAAAAAAACAATATGGATTGCTATAGTGTTTCCCCTTCATAGTTTTTGTTTTGCTGCAGTGTTTCCCCATATATTTTTTTAAAAAATTATCTTTATCGAATTTATTTTTTCAATATTGAGTTGGCTGATAATCTAGCTCTAGCTTTCCCCATATGTTTTTCTTTTATTTTTTTATTTTTTTTCTAAAATTGTCATTTTTTACATATTTTCTTTCTTTTTGTTTTTTTTTCAGAATTATTTTTGTTGATTTTATTTTTTTACTACTGAGCTGATTGAAAATTTAGTTTTTTTTCTTTAAAACACTGTAACTTTCCTCACGTGTTTTTTTTTTCTTTTGTTTCCTTTTTTGTACATTTTTTTCATTTCTTTTACCCAAAATTGACTTCTTTTTTTTTAGATAGCCTTTGTCGTTTTTTTTATATATATTGAGCTGGTTGAGAGATTAGCTTCGTAGCTTTTTTTTTAAAAAAATACTATTGATTACTACAGTGTTTCCCTTACATGGTTTTTGTTTGGCTACAGTGTTTCCCCCACATGTTTTTTTTTTTAAATTATCTTTGTTAAATTTATTTTTTCAATATTGAGTTGGTTGAGAATTTAGCTTTAGCTTTAGTTTTCCCCACTTTTTTTTTCATTTTTTTAAATTTTCCCCATGTTTTTTCATTATAATAATAATAATAATAATAATAATAATAATAATAATAATAATTATTATTATTATTATTATTATTATTATTATTATTATGTTGTATTATATTATATAATTTTTTTTCTTTTGTTTTTTATTTTTATTTTTTTAATGAATTTTTTTAATTTGATTTAGTTTGTTAATGTTAATTTTTTTTATTTAGTTATCAGATTTTCATTATATGAATCTCGGGTTTGATGGGTTAACCTGATTTGACGAGTTATTTTTTTTATTTAGTTTAATTTATTAAATTTAATTTTCTCTCTATTTAATTATTAGATTTTTATACTTTTATGACGAGCTGGTATAGAGTTTGTGTCGGCATGTGTATACCCAAAATTGAAATAATATTTTAATGGACAATGTTTTTTATGGGAGAAGAGAGTGCAAGTGGGAACTAATTTAGATGCAAATGTTGAAATAATATTTGTTTCCGTCCTAACCAGTGTGATCACCCCAGCTAGCTAGCCTGCATGTTCTTGAAATGAAGCCTCCTTTAAGATTACCGAATCATGGGGCTTCGAGTTCTTGGTATGTATTCTTAATAATTTCTTGAAACCCATTAAACATTAATCTTCAATGCTATAGAATTATTCCTGGATATTCTCATTTAACAGCTATAAATTCTTAATTTTT
>Ga0325411_1008951_pt1 | contig 10767 bp, 7 predicted proteins | sample PopdelMetagenome_13_FD_206181 | JGI IMG/M metagenome (GOLD analysis project Ga0325411, IMG submission 206181) | Populus deltoides microbial communities from Bellville, Georgia, United States - Xylem-PdIQD-R4 | ecosystem: Host-associated > Plants > Phyllosphere > Stem > Wood/Secondary xylem...
GGTTTTTTTTTTATCAAAACCTCAAAAATACTGAGTCAAGAAAACTAACTCGTCAATTTGATATTGTTTATGTAGTGTGTGTTATAACAAAAATGTTTGTGCATCTGCAGGTAAGAATTCATGGCCGGAGCTCCTTGGAGCAGAAGCGAGGGTTGCTATAGTGACAATTGAGACGCAGAATCCTTTTATAGACACAGGTTGTGCCGGAAGGAACACCTGTGTGACGTAAAGACTTCTCCTGCATTTGGATTGACAGGAACAAATCGTTACTCGGGCCCCTGTAATCGATTAAGGTAATAATTACCATGATGATGCATGGACCTTTCTTCCAAAAATGAAACAATTAGGAGTACCAATGGTTGCCCTTTTATTGTTATTGCACTAAATAAGAGAGAGATGTATGCAAATATTATTGTGTACTCACGCAAGCACAGTTTAATGAAAGTTATATATGTTCCAAAATTTTAGAAATGATAGTGATGAGATACTAAAAAATCCAAGTACTTTAGGGTTAAGATTTATCTGTTGGATAATCGTTTAATATCTTGGTTCTAATAATTTGATGCATTCTTTCTATAGCTAAGATGGCTAGTATATGCAAAAAATCCTCTTTAATAAATTTAGAGACTTTCATGTGCTTAAATAAATATCTTTTTAAATAGAAAAAGTGCAATGGTATTTTAAAAAGATAAATTCTGAAAATACGTATGCTAAAAATATTGAGAATGAAGAAATTATGAACCTAAGTTTGAAGGATTCATGGGGTATTTATAGCCTATGAATAAATTTTTTTTTATTGATATGAGAGATTGAAATGTCATTTTATCCTGATAGCATTGATAAAAAATAATTATCTCTTATATATGTATTAATAAAGGCTAAATATCTCTTATACAAAAACTAATTAATGCGATGGAAATATGATAGGCTCTTGAGAGAATTTTTATAAACTTAAAGGTGTAAGAAAAGTAGACTCAAAATGTAACTAAATCCATAGGGCTGAACTTTTTCCTAGCTGAACCCATAAGAGCTGGGCTATTATCCTATGCCAAGCCTACGAGAGTCGAGCTCTTCCTTTATATTGAGCTCACAGCGTTGAGCTCTTTCTCGAGACTAAGCATGTGTAGGCTGGGTTCTTCTCATATAATGAATCTATATGGGTTGAGCTCTTTTTTTAAAATTGAGTTCATGGCGTTGAGCTAAACTCTTTTTCAAGACTGAGCTCATGAAGACTGAACTTTTTCTCTATACTGAGCTCATGATGTTTGGTCCTTTCCTTAAGCTAAACCCATGAGAGATGGTTCTTCTCCCATATTTTTTTTTTAGTTTAACGTGGGTGTTCGGGCTAACTTGCGCGCACCTCGACTAATCCCACGGGCCCTGAAGTTAACGACCATGTAAGCCTCCAATGACCATCATATGAGCAACCATATGGCTCGAACCTGAGACCAGTTCTTCTCTCATATTGATTTTATAGGTGGTTGCCCATGCTTGTTGCCTAAGAGCTAAGACCAAGACCATAGAGTTTTGGAACTTTAGGGGTTTTTCAGGGCATTAAATTTAAGTTCATAATAAGTCTCTCACCAAAACACAGAACAATGACAATCCAAAATTTACATTTACAAAGATTGAATCCAAGGAATAGCCATATATATATATATATATTACGATTGTTTTTGGTTAAATTTTATTGTTTTCAATTATTATTGCTGCCCCCACCACGAAACCAAAAAAAAAAACCCTTCAACTCCTGATCGTTTTGTTCTTGATTGTTTTTTATTCTTATACATGTAATGGTTGCGTAACATTTCTGGTCAGAGAAATAATTTGATTATCATCTAGATTGGCATGCTGCATCATTTCAATGGAGCATCGTCTAGATGCCTAAGCTTGGTTAACCTGTTTTGCCAGCTAGTATCAAAGTTTGAAGCCTGACCACCGAAGTAGATTTAATTTTTTATAAATAAGAAAATATATAGCCAAACCATCAGATAAGGTTAATTAATTAGACATTCATGGAAGGGCTCAAAGTAATTTACTCGGCAGATATTTAATTTATACAGTGGAAATCTATTAAGCTTATGACTTTTCATAGAGTAAAACTTGAAAAAACAAAAGTAAAGACTATTAAATTTCTTTTTTAGCTATCTGAGAATTGGATTTTAAGGCAATGGTCAAGCACAGGGCATCAAATGCTGCTCTATAAGTACTCACAACCCATTATCATCTCTCAAGCATAAAATCACAACTCAGTAGCAGAGAGGAACATTTAATATCGTAAGAAAGTGTGAAGATCATTAAGGAAATAAAATGGCATCAGAATGTCAAGGTAATGACCAAAATTCCACAGGTTAGAAATGGCACAGTCGCGTGTACGTATGCTAACTTGGACATAAATTATCATGGATCATTCTGACAAAAAATGAAACAAGGAGTTTTAATCTCCAATGATATTGTAATAACAGATTGTTTTCTCCATGATTTATTACAAGTCAAATAAAACTGGCTTAACGCGCTTACAAATTGTCAGATTTTATTTTTAGTGTTCTTTACAATATTATAATTCTCTCGTCTGAGTGAAAACAGTCAGTATAGGGAGGGCAACCAGCCAACTACATCACGACAACGCTTCTGATCTTAGGGTGTGAGGAGAATATATGATTTTATGGCTTAGATCTGATTCATGTCGTGATGTGCGTACAGTTCTGGATGTGCTTGTGGTTAATTTTAGGGCATGTATCACAGCCTTGTGGATTAAGGTTTTTGCTGTTGTTGTATTCTACATATTTTTGTTTGCATTCGTCTTTATTAGACGTTATTATGAAAGCTTCTGATCGATCTTAAGCTCATCCAAATAAAAAGAGAAGGAACAGGAAGCTTCATGTTTTACACAGCCTCCACTTTTTTCTTTGATATTTTACAAGCAATTAATGGGATATCTCCATGGGTTTGAAGTTATGGAAACACTTGGATCAATAAAGCCGGCAAGGGTCCATCTTTTCTTTTCTCTCTCATTTTCTTCTTTTTGCGGGGCATAACTTCAACTATTGGTGTTGAATAGACTAGCTACGGCTATTTTGCATGTGAAACAGTAGAAACTAAATCGATTAATGCAGGACATGCAGTCATATATGAACCAATCTACCTGCATTTTTTATGCCCTGGAGACTCATGGATGCTACTAATTAAAGATGCCTTAATGTTTGATTTCAAGTTACCTTGAGTTCTTGCTAGCTGGTCGTGCATGAGTGCTGGGAGAAGGATGGGTGTGATAGAAGATTAAAAATAATAATGTAAAATAAAAAACTCATTAACAAGAAAAAAATGGGGAGAAAAGTATATTTTTTATTAAGTGTTTCTCTTTATTAGCTATTCTCTTTTTTTATAGGTATAAAATTCTAGATAATCAAGAAATTAAAGTAAATTATAATTTAAACATAAATTATATTATATTGACTCATTCGGTTGATCGATTCAATTTATTCTAATCGGTCTACTGGTTCCTTAGATTTTTTTAGAACAACGAGGACATTTCCTGCTGTCAATTGCATGATTGTACTGCATGGATGTTTTTTTTTTTTTATGAAATACGAGAATTGTACCCGTTGAGAATGTTTCAACTCATCGAATGGTCGTAGCTGACTTTAAAATCCAGTATCAACCCCGGATATTAATTACCAGAGGTCGTATGAATGCAATCTCATGCCTCAGAAGGTATATGAAAAGAAGCTAGCTGCCAGTTCATATCCACGTATAGAAAGAGAAATTAAGAACAAAGCCGACAAACTTGCTCTGGGCTTAATTAATGGCCAAAACGCTTTGGTCTCTTGATTTTTTTTTTTTTTTAATAAGCCAGAGATAAAAATGAAGACATCAAAATGGAGATAGGATCCATTTGGAGAAAAAAAGGAAAACAATCTGCAGAAAGCAGAAGAAATAAAATGTTAAAGGCAGAAAAGGCCAAGTGCAGCAGAACATAATTAAAACTCCTGGAGCTCCTGAAGCTGCAGAGATTGGGCTCCTGATTGTTTGTTATTCTTATGTGATGATCACTAACTTTAGCAATTTCAGGTCAAAGAAATTAATTAATTATAAGAAAGGGTAACAAAGAAATAGTTTGATGATCAGATTTTTCTTCTTTCGTATTAATTTCGAGAATAATTCTATTAATTAATTTTCCCTATTGATTCCCATGAGTAGCCTGCAAGCTAGCATGAACCATCTACTCGATAAGATTAGCTGAACATTGAATCAGTCAGAGTAAAATGCTTCATCGGCAGATATGGTTGAAGATTTGACAATAATATTCACCAGAACTAACAAAGAAAGGTTTAGAATATACATATACAATATATTAATTGTGGACTATCAATGCTTTTTTTTCTTTTATTATTGTTATGGAAGACTATTTATGTATTGTTGAAATTACATAAGATTAAACAGAGGAAAAACATAGGAGATTGCTTCTCACCTTGAAAAACGTGGAAAAGTGGCAATGGCTAAAATATCTGCAATGGACAAGCATGCGAACAAGCCATTCAATGCCGCTCAACTAGGAAACTTTCTGCCTTGTGTACAAATTGTGTCACGAGGTTCTCAAGCTTATTATCATCGGGCCAGTCTGCTAAAATGCTCAAGAAAAGTCAGCTCAGTATATTTACCAATGTTTGAAAGCATATATTAATGGATTCCAATGTCAAGTGTGAAGCATATTCCATTTTGGCGACAAGGTTGATTAAGCTTAAGTGCCTAAACGTTGAATTAGTCGGAGTGATGAAATGTATGATCAGTGGAAGTGTTTAAGATTTTGATTGCTCTGATCTACTAAAACTGAAGGAAAAACCAACAACTATACACACACACAATTATGCATCAGTTAATTTCAAGTATGTCTGATTCATGAGAATTATATTTCCCACAGCTATAGCCTAAGGTATGAACTTAGATGGCTGAAGTGGGATCACATAACCATCAAGTCAATATCTTAATAAGAAATCCAGGGCAAGCTTTCACCTAGAAAATCATTGATAACATGGGAAGTCCAATTTATCTTCTAGCTGTAGAGGATTGAATTTTCAAGCAATAATGGATAGAAAATCAGTAACGGTCAAGTCAAGCTATCGAATGCAGCACTATAAATACCTATTGCCATCTCAAATACAATCACAACATAACAGCAGAAAGAGATATCGTAACAGAGTACCGAAGAGCATTAGACCAATACTACAATGGCATCAGAATGTCAAGGTAATTAATTATGAATGAAATTCTATAGCTTAGAGTTAACGTGTAGCAACTGCACGTATGTGCAGTGTGTGTTTTAATGCAAATATTGGTGCCTTGAATTTTGCAGGTAAGAGTTCATGGCCAGAACTCCTTGGAGCGCAAGCAAGCGTTGCGGTAGCCACTATTGAAACGGAGAATCCTTATGTGGACACCCAGGTTGTGTTAGAAGGAACGATTGTGACTGGAGAGTTCTCTTGCACTAGGGTTCGTGTTTGGATTGACAGTAACAGAATTGTTACTCAGGTTCCTAGAATTGGTTGAAGGCTCATGCATGCTGATTATCATCCTGCTGGATCTTATGAAATAAAGAGTTTCTAGTCCTCCCTTGGTGTTTGTTTTATTGTACTAAATAAGAGATCTTAATTCTTTTCCATGCATTATTCTGTAATTGTGTTACAATTTCAATAAGACTGGTTTAATACTGTTATATGTGTTTAGTTTTCCTTACAATTACTCTCTCTTTGAACAAGAACAACATGGGATTAGTGCCATTAATCACAATAATTAACGGTTTGTGCCTGATGAGCCATCATTAATCACAATACTGTTATATGTGTTTAGTACGTAATTAGCATGAAGCCCTCTAATATTAGTTGATTAAGTCAGTAAATCACCTCATTGAAACAATAAATACTATAACATGGCAAAAAAGAATAAGTTCAAGGAGTAAGCAAATGAAAATTAAAAACCTTTTTGGCCTTTTGCAGCTCAAGTTCGATTTATTTTATTTTTATTAAAAAAAAACATACTTATATTTCCGGATACCCTATTTCGATTCAGTTGACAACTCTGATTCAATAATCCTGGTGCTAGAACAGTACGTTATGGTAGTGTTTATAATATTAACCTATTAAGAGCATATTTGTTTTTGTATTTAAAAAATATTTTTGAATTTTTTTATTTTGAATTAATTTTTTTTATGATTTTGAATTGTTTTGATAGGTTGATGTAAAAAATAATAATAAAATTATCATTTTAATATATTTCCAAACAAAAAACATTTTGAAAAACAACATTTACCATAATTTCTAACACTACCTCTACCTAACTAACATATACTAAAATGCCTTGTCATTTCACTTTAATAATGAAATGCTTTTTTTCACTTTAATCCTCAAAGTTTTTGATATTTTCTTTTTAATTTTAAACTTAGTTTTTTATTTTATTCTTCAATATTGATTTACTGAATATTTGACTTCATAGTTTATTTTGATTTACTTTTTATAGAATTATATCGGTCTCATGAGATGATAAGTTTTGCGATTTAGCTATATTAACAAAGGTCATTCTATTTTATTTTTTTTAGTTTCTTTCTCTCAATTTCATCCTTTAATATTGGGTTAATTGAAAATTAGATTTCAAGATTTTTATTTTATTTTCTTTCTATGAGGTGTCTCATGATCCGGATTGTGAGATTTGCAAGTTAGTCAGATGAACTTGAGTTTTTTTTTGTTTTTTTTCAAATTCCTTCTTTAACATTGGGTTGATTAAGAATTTGATTTTATATTTTTTTATTTTATTTCTATGGAGTTAACTCGGTGTCTTGACCTAGGTTTAATAGGTTAAATTGGATTAACTCAGGTTTTTTTGTCATTTTTTAATTTTTTTTCAAATTAACACTTCGACGTTGGGTTAATTGGGAATTATAATTCTTTTTTTTTTTTGCTTTCTATGGGGTTAACAATGTCTTATAACTCGAGTCACAGATTAGACTAGTTGACTTGGGTTTTTTTATCATTTTTTCATTTGATTTTTTTTTATTTTATCCTTTAGCATTGAGTTGATTGAGAATTCGATTTCATAATTTGTTTTGGTTTATATTCTATGAGGTTATCTCAGTCTCATAATCCAAATCACAGGTTTTGTTTAATTTTATCATTTAATATTGAATTGATTAAGTTATTTTGGTTTCATGACTCAAATTTAGAAGGTTAACTCAATTATTTTTTTAATTGAATTTTATTTTTAATTTTATCTTTTAACATTAGATTGATTAAGAATTAAAAAATTGCTTTCATAAGGTTATTAGAATCTCATGACTTGGATAGTGGATTTCACAAGTTGATCTGAGTTTATATAATATGTTTTTGTTTTAATATTTTAAAAAAGATGTTATCTTTATTTTTTTTAGTCAAAATATATTTTTATCAGTAATCCAAATTATCTTTAAACTTTTCATGTCAACCAAGTTACATTAGTTCAATTTTTATATAATTTGATTTTTTTTCCTACTAAAAAACACTTTAATAACAACTAAATATTTTTTTATTTTTTTTAATAAAAAAATGATACATAGGATAGCACAAACAATAATTTGGTTTCCATAACTAAACAAAAAACTATAAGAGATGCTCTTAGTGTTAGTTTGGGAATCAGATGTGGTGAAATAAGATGGAGTTTTTTTTTTATAATTACAATTCCTTTAAAGCACAATTCACACCTTACTAAAATAGTGTTTATTTTTACAGTAAAAATTTTGAATTTTTTTTCTTTAATTTTTTTAAGAATTTTTATATCATTTTAATGTATAAATGTTAAAAATAATTTTTAAAAAAATATATATATTATTTTAATATATTTTCAAATAAAAATTATTTTAAAAAACAATAACTATCACAAATACCAATCACTAAATTCCAAAGACAATATGTCTCAATATGTGCTAGGACTTGGGAATTGAGATGCGGTGAGTTTAAGTTTTTTGTAGGCTAAATCTTTTAAAACACAAACCGCAAATCACTCAATTCCAAAGACACCCTGTAAAGATACATGCTTCCCACCAAAGGGATGCTGCGAAAAAGTATTTTCGAGTTTATTATAGGAACAGTCAGCTAACAAGGAAATGCTCCGGAATCACAAAATTAGGACGATCAAAACCATGCCGAAGGTTAATTTCTTTTATATAATCAATACCACCCGTTTATTTGCTGTCAAAGGCGCAGAAAATAACGAGAAATTGTTTTTGCTGGTGCTCAGCAAAATATGAGCTCTACACTCAACTTTACTGATGTTTAGACGGACCCAAAAACAGGTTCAAGCAATCTCTAAAGACTGGTAAAAACTACTACATGATTTACTTTGCCCATCAACATCTTCCGCCTAGCTACATCAGGGCCAAAACAACCTCCAGCTTCAAGACAAAACATGGCCACCATACCTCAGAGGAATAAGTGCTGGTATTCCCCATTTGCAAGCTGACACAGCTGATTGTAGTTGTATGTATCTGCCAACATAATGTGAAGAGACTTTTAGAAGCACATTAAGTTCAAGGAATGGCTAGCCTAATAATGTGGAAAAATTAGTTTATTCAACTGGCCAAAACACCATGCCATTCCCACTATTGCTAGTCACAACTTGCACATGCGCAGAGGGGGGAATAGAGAGATGCACTAAAAAACTGATCCCAGAACATAATCTAACAAGCACTAAGAAAATGAGAAATAAAAAAATCAGCATAAACCTCCATACAGATAGTGTTATCTGTGACACTCAAGCTAGGATTAGTCATGAGATATAAAAATCAATAAAAACTGCGCCAAATCTTGTTTCAGAAGTCAAGTGCTTGTCCTTAATGAACATTGTAGCTGCTACAAAAGGTACTAGCCTTGATAGAACTTCAAGCTGCCAAGAGATCAGCTGATGAATATAAAACAGCATTGAGGAGTCACCGCCCACTAGAATGACATTCCTATACATTCAAACTTAACTACACTAAAGATCTGTTCACTTAAGCATTTTTAATGATTCAAGGAAAATCTATAGGTAGAAGAGAAAATAATCTGTGTCTGCTCGATTTGGCCCGCTCAATCCTCTCAAGTAGAAGCAACAAAACCCAATATATTTTAAGAAAGGCAACACAATAGAGAGAAATTTAACGAAAAAGCAATATGCCATACCAAATGCATCCCCAAAGTTGGTCCATATCTCAGCCTGGATTGATTTTTCACTGTCAGCAATGCCAATAACCTCAACAAAATTTGTAAGAGGAGCAGATGGCGGAGAGCCTTTTACAACAAGCTGGAGATCATCCGGGGATTTTCCAACTACTGCTCCACGATCAGCTCCCACAACTTGAATCACAGTCCGGACCCTCTTTCGAACATGCATCGGCAAAAGTGCCCCGTTGACAAAAATCGCAGGTTTTGATGTATCCATAACCTATCAAAAACTAAAGAGTAATATTATTATATCCAAATGAAAACATCACATCCTCATAATTTTCTCAGATTATATTTCATTGAAAATAGGCTTAAAACTGCTATTAAACTCAATTTTAAATTCCAAATCTCTAAATTGCCCAAACAATACTAAAAAAATTCAAATTCTAAGTTGCCCAAACAATAAAAATGCATCTGATTCAAGACAATCACATTAATCACTCACATCAAGCCTTGAATTAAACAATTATATATAAAAATTTGCAATTAAGCTTAGATAAAAATACTCATTTTAATTCACGCATGTAACCAACAGATTTATGACATAAGAAATAAATATTGAGGAAAAAAAAGTGTAAAGTTAAAGAAGCTAGGACTTACACGGGTGTAGAGAAATAAAATGAGGGTGTGTTTGGTAGCTGAGAAACCTAGGGATGAAATGATCAGTTAAGTTTGCGATTTTCCTGCGTTTAATCTCGCCGAAACCCAAACGGAGAGTGAAGAGAAATTTAGGGTTAGAGCAGGACTGAAATGGGAGACGGAAAGGCCGAAGAGAAAAAATGAGAAGCGCGGGGTTTTTATTGTTTTAGTTTTCAGATGGCGCTAAATAGTTTATGAAACCTAAAAGGGTATATCTGTCATTAAAAAATATGTTTTATAATTATTATTTTTTAAAGTATTTTTTATTTAAAAATATATTAAAAAAATTTTTCTTATTAATACTGATATAATCTAAAAATTAAAAAATTAAAAAAATAATAAATTTTAATCCATTTTCATTTGGCGAGAATCCCAAATGAACACTAAATATGTATGGTCTTATATATAGTATACAAAGAAAATTGAAAATTTATCATCATTTTAAAAAAGAAAATTAAGATTATAGGATTCATCAATCACCGTATTGCTAGAAATAAATAATTTAGTCCTTTTTCTTTTGGAAATTATAATTCATCACTGTATATTCATATAATTCTATAACTTCATCCTTTTTTGTTTAGAAAAAGAGAAGAATTGGTCCCTATATTCTTGATTATATACTAGTTTAAACTCTTTTTTATTTGTATTAATACCAATTCTATATTCTTCATTAAGATCGAGACAATATAAGAGTTTAAGTTATTTCAGAAAAAAAAAATAAAAATAAAAACCCATCTTTTTAAATAAAATAAGATTCCAAAGAAAATAAAATCAGTTTGAATCCCTAAACCTTAGTTCCCATTCTCTCTTGTAGTTCCAAATGAATCTCTCATAAAACAAGGCGTCACATGACTCCTCTTTCTTTTTTAGTCCATTAGCCTGTACCTCGCTTTTTTACCCAAGT
>Ga0325411_1008952_pt1 | contig 10766 bp, 4 predicted proteins | sample PopdelMetagenome_13_FD_206181 | JGI IMG/M metagenome (GOLD analysis project Ga0325411, IMG submission 206181) | Populus deltoides microbial communities from Bellville, Georgia, United States - Xylem-PdIQD-R4 | ecosystem: Host-associated > Plants > Phyllosphere > Stem > Wood/Secondary xylem...
CACCACAAAACCCTCCTTACTTGTGGCCAAGAAAATCATCATACAAGACAGACAAATCTGGCACCGGACTTCTAGTGCGAAAAACCTTCTGCCGCTTTCGGTTAATGCCAATTTTTAGACCAAATCCACAGAAAGCATGCATCCACAGAACCAGAGATACAAAGAAAGATATTTGTGTGCAACTCCCTGAATCAAGTATTCATACATTATTGATCGATTAACAAACTCTTGAAATGTATATACACCCAAAACAAAACATGATACAATTATTCTCTTCCGAGTCTCAAAGTCTCCTTCGGTAGAATAAATTAATTCTTCGCAGTTTTCCAACATCTAATAAAAATAAAAGGCGCAGAGTTCAGTATCTGCTCATGGAAGCAGTCCGGAAGCAGGTGATGTACAACCATACGGTGTAATTGGATGCCTCACGAGGAGAGAATCAGACCTGCAGAAAGCTTGCATACTTCGCACCTAGAAAGAGCCTTTGGATACAGAGGAGAGCATTTTTGGTAACTTCAGCATTTTCATGGTTCATCAGTTTCATCACCCTTTCCTTGGTCTTAAGATCCGTCACTATGACCCTCCCAGCAGGATGGTGCTGGATAAACTGCGAGAGATCAAAGCAAGCAACAGCCAGAGCTCTTGGATCATTGGATGTGTCCAAAGTTGTGATGAGGACCCTCAGAATCTGTATCAGAAGGCATATAAGCACAGCAGTGGTTCCATATTTTAAGAGAAATAATCAAAAAACAATAATTAATATACTGGTTTTCTTTTGTTCTGTAGTTTCATGATTTTGAAGCACATTTTTCCTGCCTTCAAATCACATGGAACAAAACCTATCATACAATCTATATAGTCCCATGTTTGGAACTTGCAATAGAGAGGTGACTTATCTGTTACTGAGCAAAACTAAGAAATGGATTTAGAATACAATCACATTCAAGCAAGAAGAGTCTGTATCAACTATACATTTACCTGAGGAACTTAACACTGATGCTACTAGTGGCTCAATCCCAATTGTAATAGAGACTCAAATTAGTTTGGTCGCTAGGGGGGTATTTAAAATTTTAGAGTTAGCCTACAAGGAGTTCAACTTTTGAACCCCAAAATAAATATACAGAATCAATGCAAGGACCATCTGGGGATCCTTACGATTTAACAGTTATGGTGGGTTTGTCCTTTTCCTTGCTGATTTTCAATAACTAAAAGAAACCCAAGGATCCAGGTGCAAAATGCAGATAAGAAATTCAAGTGTAAAGTCCAAATATATAAAAACAATAATTAAAAAAAAAAGGAAGAAGGCAAGGTGATTTCCTCAAGCTAAAGCATTGATCATGGTATATTATTCTTTTCTTAAAAAAAAAAACAAACAGAAAAAAACAGTAAGCTTAATGATCAAAGAGCAGGCTTCATCAAGACTCGGTGAATGATAATAATTTTACAACTTGTACGCTGTACCCTTCCAAGTTTGAATGCTTTTCAGAGAGAACAACACATGCAAGCCTCAGTGAGGGAGGGATGCTCTCACTACACTTGCTTTCAATTGGCAGCAATCTTCATACATGTTAATTCAATAATGGAGAGGAGATCAAAAACTTTCCTTGTACTTTATTCTTGCTAATACCAATCTTGGCTATTTCCAATTTATTTTAGAGAATAGAGTGGACATGCTACACGGGAATAATAGCTACACTCTAAATTGCAAGGCTATGGGCTTGTGTATTGTAATCATGAATCCATTTTACAAATTTTCTTTTCTTTAATATGGTAATGCAACAGGGATTTTTTTTATATCTGAGAGTAAAATAGAAATGTGGGTTTCAAATCTTAAAATACAAGTTTTTAACACAGGTCGATCCCCTAAACCCATCTTAGATCGCCAGGCTCTTGTCAGTAGACACCTCTTTCAAATTACACAGAAATGACATAAACCCCAAAGCCAATGGACAAGAACCACACAAGATTCAAGAAATTTGTGCATTTAAAGAAAGGCCACAAGAAAATTATGATTGTTTCCATCTATCATATACTTCTTGTGAAGCTCATCAAAGTGCTTAATTAAGGTATGAGAAGATGAAAACAAGTACCTGGAAATCATTCTCTTCAAAATTAGTTATATTTTCACGCCAGAAAGCAGGATCTTTGTGCATAGGAGACCAATCAAGATGGCCGAGGAGAACTTCTTGCTTGTACTTGTCAAAAGAACTCAATTTCTTAATGTTATCCTTTAACCCCTCTTCTAGTTGGTTCAGAGCCTCCAGTAGGTCCTGGGACAAATTCAAAGCCATCCAAGACAAAACTAGTTAAAAAAAGAAGTACAAGATTATAGGCATAATTCAAATCACAATCATTTTGATAAACTCTACAAGTAACAGAATCTCTTGTGATAAACTTCATGACACATACATCTAAACTAAGAAGCCACGGGATAGAATCTCGATATTTTTTTAAATAAAATGCAACTCGAGCAGTAGAATGAAGTATACTGGTTCAGTTCAAAATTCCCAACGCACATGCATAGAAATAGAGAAAAGGGAGGAAGTGATAGCGCAAGGGCAAACAAAAGGGATCAATTTAATCCTAAGGTAAATAACACCAGTCAGCAATGATTTAAGTAAATAAATCACCACATTTCTACCAAATATCAACATGCTTGAATAAAAATTTCAAAGAATAATCATCAAATTCACATCTACTAAAAGATTTCTTGAAGATGAGAGAGTTGAGGAATAATAAAGTCTCAGAAATAAAGGACTACTATAAAAAAATCCAATTCACCAGGAAAAAATAATTCAAAGACTTAATTAAAAAGTAAAAAATCTGAAAAAGAAATAAAACACGAGTTATTTTCCTCTTAACTGCTATGGTTACAAGAGTAAGCACTTAAACAGTACCCAGGAACATGACAACACTTTGGTATAGCTACTGTAACCCTTCTAAAAAGCTTTCTACTGCAGCAGAAAGACACTGTACTACATGAAACATAGTACCGAAGTTAAGGAGTAGTATGACTCAAGTTATTCCACAGAAATAGAGAGTGCTGAAAGAACATTTTAAAAGCATTCAAACACATCCATCCCCATATATAACTGCAAACAGTTGTCAGATTGTGTAGCCAATCCAAACTGATGGTTACCAATAGATTAAGTTACAATCACTAGAATTTGAGCATTTAACTTGTGATCACAAATTAACAATTAAAGACCAGCAATAATAAAGATAAGAATTACCGAAATGCCTAACTGAAAAGAATGAGAAAGGATATATAAGAATAAAATTACTGAAAGCCCCTTATTACCAAAAAAAAATGAACAGAATGAAGAATTTTAGTACGTTTGTATTGCACATTTTTGTATGGAAGATAGGGAGTAGACCAGCATCCAGGAAGGTAATGAAGGAATAATACTCCATCATTTCCTTAAATTCTGTATTCCATATATCCTCAAAACAAAATTAATAATCAAATGGAAGGAGTTAAACTTTCTGCTTCTCTTACCTCATCACTCCATGCTTGTGCTTTCAAATTTTGAACAATTTGTGGCAATCCAAGGTCTACCATCTGAGCACCAAATGCACCTTTGGAAAGCAAGTTTTTAAAGGTCAAGACAACCACTCTGACAACCTAGCAGAAACCAACAGAAACAATTTGATAAAATCAGATAAATCCTAGCATATGTTCTCTGTATAGGGAAGTAAACATAGTAAACTGCCAAAAAATGGCAGGGATAAAATCTGTCAAGCAATAGAGCATGTGCAGATTGCTTCTTGTGACTGATCAACCCACAACAGAAAATTCTTAATGTCCAGAAAATGCAACATGAAGAAAGTTGATAAATACACAAGTGCAACAAATCGTATTTACTTGAAAATATGTAAAGAATCAACCTCACCTTCTCTTTTGTGGAACTCTTCACAACATCAACTAGTCGCGGCAAGGTTCTTGAAGTAGCCAAGTACTCAATTGCAGGTTCATAGTAAGACAGTAGCCAGACACAGAGACTTGTTTCATAAAGAAGCTGTGACAAAGAGAAAAGGCTATCAATAAAATGAACGGCAACTTGTTAATGAGTTCTAGAATTTAAAGCTTGCATGAAAAAAACCACAAGCTGTATCCAATGCTCATCCAGCCTGTCAGATAACAGAATTTAAGCCAGTGTAGAGAGAGTGCAAAGTGTGATAAAGGTTACCTGAATGGATTGCTGAGTAGATGCTGGACAAATTGATGGAATCAGCAACTTCACGCCATCTAACCATACAAACAAAGATCTGACCACAGGCTCCTTAAGCAATGTTGCTAGACAACTAATTGCAGTTGGAATGGAACGACTAGGATGTGAAGGCTTCTTCAGCTAAATGACATTACAGTTCAAGAGTGAAGGGTGACAATGAGTATCATTTAAACTAAAACCTACTAATTATTTTCTAAAACCAGTATGCCAACCTGGGCACAAAGCCATTCAACCAATCCCTTCAGCACATCATCAATGCACGTAATTTTGCTCTTCGAATTTGAGGCCTCTCCATTTGAAAGAAGGCCATCTTGAGTTTTTGGCCTAGCACTAAACCAAACACAAAAAATACCGAGTTACCATGTTGTGTTATGAAGAAATCAACGTGACTAATTTCTTGAAACTTCATTTTATAACGATAGAGGATCATCTTGCCAATACCTTACAATCAAAGCAAGTATCTTGCAGCTCTTTTCTTGTATGAACCAGTTACCTTTCCAAAGCAATCTGAAAGTGGACCAAATTGCAGTTTGTTTTAGTTTTCATTGTTTTGACAAGATAAAATAAGTAACTACATTGAAAGTCAAACAAAAAGGCTTAGGATCTATATGTTGATGAACAACTAGAATAAATCAAATATTACTTTTAAGCCTAGTTTCATGAGCAAACAGGCACAACCGTCAAAATTTTCAATTCACAATTGTCATCATAATTATGAGTTTGCCGCGAAGGCTTAGCATCTATACTAACATCATAATAGTCACTCTCAAAAAAAAAAAAAAACTAGAAGTTGCGGAGTTAACTGTTTCGTAAGTTAAGTTGGAAGCAAATGAAACTAAACTCTAGTGAAATACAAAAACAATTGGCCAAATTGCAAGTAATGAAGATTTTGCGCAATGCTTAGAGGCTTTTAGGAGGGTGTGTCAAGCTGACACATCAGAAATGGATAGCTCCTTTAATTTGAAAGGTGTTCCTTTTTCTTTTTCATTTTAGAGGATGACTTACTTTCCAATCTGTTTATTTACATTCTTCTCTATCTCTCTCTAATACATTTCTTCCTTTATCCATTAACAAAGAAAAAAACAGAGCCCAAGACTTTGTGATTCCACAACAACCCTAAACAGGATGCACCAAATGGAAGTTGTTTAGCAGAAAGCTAAGGAAAAAAAAAGAAAGGGAAACTTGACCTGAACAATTACAATGAAAGAAACTATATAAACAAAGTACTCAACTTAGGAAAGGTTCATAAGGATCATCATTTGCAAGAGACTTATCATGGAACAATCTGGCTCTTTTCGGGTTTGCTGCCAGAAGAAATGAAAAATAAGCTGAAGTGCTAAAAGAAACATATAATGACAGGCAGGACAGAAATATAAGCAAACATGAATTAATACCTGCAAGCATTTCATCAATCAAAGCCAGAACATATTCGACTGTTTCTTCCTTAAAAATGTCACGTAAAATGGTAACAAAAACCCGAACATAAGCTGGGCCATCCTGCCATGGTTTGAATATAAAGGATAGAGTTAAAAAAACATTCAAGTCCAAACAAATACACACAGAACAGAACAGAACAGAACAGAACAGAACAGAGTGATTTGGTTTGAATACATCATCTAACAATTGTGCCCTGTAACTTTCCGGTCTATTATCATAACGCCTCAACAGTTGAAGATCCGTCCCAGAGATTAGCTTTGTCATCATGTAAGTCTCCCATGGGATATCCCTCTTAAGAACCTATTTAAAAAAATAATTATAATAATAATAATAAGCATGTAAGAAATGCCTAAAAAAGAAATGAGATCACCACCAACCTGCTCTGTAGTCAGTTCGGCCTGCTCCATTTCTACTGAAACAAATCAATAATAAATTAAATCTAATTCAAATTCAGTAGAGAAAAACAATTAATAAAATGAGATCAACAAAACCCTAATCAAACCAAAATATCATTTCTACTCGAAAATAATGAAATTCGAATTGCTTAGTAGAGATCTACCACTCGCTCTTTTCTTTTTTGAATCCAACACTGAAAGGCAAATAATTTTAAAATCTAAGGGGAAAAGAATGAGGAAATGCAATTTTAATTATGATCAAAAGAATTTTACTCTTCTAGAAAGAAAATCGTGAGCACCATTACCATTACAATTGAATTGTGATAAGAGAGATCACGTACCTCAAATTTTCGTAAATAAATGTTCTCTTCAATTGATGATTCTTGGTTTTGTGATTCGAAAGACAGGATTGGCTACATGTGTGTCTATGCTGCTCCTTTGCTTCCTTTGAATCTGAACCATACACGTGGGTTGTCAACTTGATCAAACCATATATTTGGCATCTGTGTACGGGTGACTTGGATATATCTGTACTCAAAACAGTTAAAAACAATGCAGTGGATAAGTAATTTAATGGGCTGGAGCGGGCCTCGTGAGAGATTCTTAGCTAATCCATGACCGCAGCTCTCACTTTCATGGAAATTTCGAGCTAGTTTGGCACCGAGTAAAAACAGTGTTTTTAAAAAATAAATTAATTTAAAGTTTTTTTATTTTAACATATTAATATCAAAAATAAATTTTAAAAAACAAAAAAATATTATTTTAATAAATTTCTAAACAAAAATATTTTAAAAAAACAATCATTACTATAATATCAAACACGCTTTACACATTCAAGTGATACAATTTAGCTTTTTATTATGGCTTATAAGACACATTCTCCTATTTAATTGTTTATTTGTTAACAAAACTATGTAATTAATAGTGTTTTAAATTTTTTATTTTAGTTATTGAACTTTATTTTTTTTAATTTTATTCTTTTATATTATATTTATGATACTTTATTTCTTTTCTTTACATTTTATTGATAAGTTAATGTATTTGATAAATTTTATAATTAAATTCAATTTCATGAAACAAGAATTACCTTTATTGTGTTTAAAAAATTAAAAGAATAAAAAACCCAAAAAAAAGTAGCTAAAAGGGCCTTTTTTAGATCACCCAAAAACAATCATTTTCATCCAATTTTTTTTCATTTATATATTTTTAATACCTTTAGTTTAGAGTTTTACATTTAGATTTTAAACTTTATTGATTTTATATTTTAGTCTTGAGTTTTTAGAAAATGTAGAAAGAATTATTAGTAAATTGGGGAGGAGAGAAAAAGTAATTGATTATCCATATAAGTTTATTTGAGTGTTATTAAGTTTTTTTTATAAGAAAAATATTATTAAGATGTTTTCAACTTTCATCTTGTCAAAAAATAGATCAAGATTCAAAAAATATTTTTTATTTAGTTTAAATTCGAGGTTTTTTTTTTATCAAATTTAGCAATATTTGGAGAATGAAAATAAATTTATTTAGGTGTTTAAGGTTTTTTTTGGATGTTATTCAAGTAAAATGGTTAAAATAGGTTTTTAGAGTTCTAAAACTCATAGCCTGATTTTTTAGTCAATTCTAATAATCAGTAAAGATTCTAATAATCAGAATCTTTACCGATAGATAGATGATACATCATCTCTTAATGTAAATAATACATCATCTATTTATTTTTAAAAAATTAGGGCATATTACATGTTACCTTCCTTGTTAAATAAGAAGAAAATGCAAGAAGGCCATTTGTAAGAGATAAGTCTTGCAAACTCACATGCGCCAAGGCTTTTTGGCATTAGAACAAGCATGTAAACCCAAGCATTTAGACTTTTCTTATACATTTCTTTATTTTTTTAATTTTACTTAAAATTTATTATAATAAAATTATATTTAAAATATTATTCCATTAAATATCAATTGATTTTTCCTTTGTTTTCAAATAATATTATTATATTTTTTATATATAATATTATCAATCATTTCATTAATTATCATATATGAATCTAATATGTAAACATTTTTAAGCTTGTGATCATGAATAAAAGATAACAAAATAAAAACAAGATTGATATTTTGTTATTTTTTATTATAAATTTTTTATAAGATTTTCTTAGATTAATTATTTTTCCTTAAATTGCTTATAAAATATCGAGACATGATTTTTATTTTGTTTTGTTAAAACTTGCTCTTAAGATCATAAAAAGTTTTTGATTTATAAAATAATACTTATTATAAAAAAAGTATTTTCATTAAAAAAAAGAATTCATTAATAAGATTTGTAGTTTAGATTAAAGAGCTACTTTTTTCATTTTTATTTTAAATTATTCAATTTTGTAAAAATGTTTATTATAATTTGTTTATTTTTAATAAAGAAATTACTAATGAAAAAAACTTGGTAGAAAAATGTAAAAATAAAAAAGGAATAATTTGTTTAATAAAATGGTTTTTAAGAATTTAAATAGTATTGTTTCATACAACCATCCATTTTAATTATAAAATAATTGAATAAAAATATATTTAAAAACTATCATGTAGCATCGCTCAAGTAAATAACTAGTATTAAACCTTGATCTAAAATTGTAAAGCAATGCCTAAAAAAAGTAATTCTCAACTCAAAAACAATAAATTATGAGGAAAAATTTTATGATTAGGGGAGAAAATCCCCGGTAATATCAGTATAATTTCAGACAAGATAAAATAATAAATTAGTACGTGAAATGTCTGTCTCGTAGTAAACTCCTTGGTAAATTAAGTAAGTTCCAATCGTGTAAAATAACTATTTACTCGTTTGTTTGTTGTAAAGTAGTTTTTTTGAAAAGTGGTTACTTTGGAAAATGAATTTTTGAAAAGTGAATTATTTATTACGTTTGGTAGTATTATGAAAAATAAGTTGGAAAACAATTTCTATTGTTTGGTTATGTAATGAAAAATAGGCTGAAAAATAACTTATTAATGTTTTAATATTTTATTTTTTAAAAAGTTTATCTCATATATATATAGAATATTAAATATAAATATTTAATAACTTACAATAAAAGAATGAGATCTAAAAAGTATAATGATTTTATTATATCATATATTTATATATAACTTATTTTATAAAATATAACTATATATTTATTTTAAATATTTTAAATATAATATTATAGATATATAACCTTGTGAAATATTTTTTAAGTAAAACCTGTTAATATTTTTTTCATTTCTAAACACTCAAAATAAATTTTTGGCAGTATTAAGAAAGTCAAATTAGTTAATAGTATTAAGAAAGAGTTAGATATTTGGGTTTTTTTGGTGTGCATATTTGTTTTAGAGATAAATAGATACAAAAATATTTTGATGGGTTTTTTTTGGATAAAGATTGTTTTTTTTTAATGTATGGACTATTATCCCTTTAATATATATCAATTAAGCATTAGGAAATAAATATAAACATCTTACATCAAACATTGTCATGCATAAATATTATGTTTTGATGTTATACACATACATATTAGTTCACATTAACAATCATAAACATACTAGACGAAATAAAACAGGTAAATATACTTGTCAAATAATAAACATAGATTTTCTTATCATAGTAAAATCATCTTAGCAATTAGACCTATAATAGTGTTGGTTCATAAAATTTTGACCCAAATTTTCCTCAAATTACCATTTTTTTTTTGCCATAAATGTTTTTGCCAACATTTCATTTTGGATCAAGTGATCAAAATCACCACCAAGAGTGGTCTCCGTAAAGCCTTCAATTTTCATCACTTCTGTATATAGCTCATTAACACCAAGTTGATTTTTGCTTAGGTTTTAAATTGCAAACGCTGCATCTCTAATTTTTTTAGATAACTTTTCAACACCATCATCTTTATACATTCGATTTCTCTTCCCATGTTGCCTTTTTTGTGCACTAGAAAAAGATATCTCTTTATATTTTGAAGTTTCTTCATATTCCCCTTCATTTTCAATTGAAATAGACTGTATTTTAGTGTTCTCTTCCAGGTTGATATCAGCATATGATTTGGCATAATTTCCGATTGCCATGTCTTTTTCAACAACAATTGTCATTGCTTCATACATATCAAGTTTTTTTGTTGAGATACTTGTCATGATTGGGATGTGCTTGTTCATAAAGATTAGATTATGCAATTTTTAATTCCTTGTATAAAGTTTTGGAAGCAAAAGTAAATATAAAAATTACAAAGAGTATACTATTTATCATACATTTACTTCTTCATTATATAAATCTTTCGAAATCATAATCATCTTCAAACAATCTTCCCAACCAAAACCACTTTTATTTTTAAGTTTGGTTATTATTTCTCATTCTTTTTTCACAGTTTTGAGATGATTGTCCACATGTTTAGGCTCGCATTGCACGTTAAATTTTTTACTAATTTATGTAGTCACCTTAACAAAAGATTTTGCTTTAAAGGTGGAAGAAAGCTTGTTTCTTTTAAGTGCCTCCTCGACTAATATCTCAAGTAGCATATGAAACATAGGCTTAGACCATGTGGAGTGCTTCCCTTGTATTTTTCATTTTTTGTGGTACTCATTTGTATAAAAAAATCACAAATTTATACAAAATAAAATCATACAATATTTAGATTGAATTAATTTTATATATAAAAAAATACAATTAATATTTAAAAGAGAATACATGAAATACATA
>Ga0325411_1008953_pt1 | contig 10766 bp, 6 predicted proteins | sample PopdelMetagenome_13_FD_206181 | JGI IMG/M metagenome (GOLD analysis project Ga0325411, IMG submission 206181) | Populus deltoides microbial communities from Bellville, Georgia, United States - Xylem-PdIQD-R4 | ecosystem: Host-associated > Plants > Phyllosphere > Stem > Wood/Secondary xylem...
CCTCGGTTCTGAGGGTGTGGGCTTCGGCTTCTCAGATGCCTAAACAACATGGGTTTTCATACGCAAGCTGGGTGCTGTGAATGGACGTGCATTTAATGCACCCTCAGTTTGCTCAGTCTGTCCTCTATTTTGGGATGGATTATCCCCTGTTTGGTGCGATTAGATGGTTGGTTCATTCTGAACTAGATTTTTGCTTAGTCTGTTTCTTCTTCTCCGTGGTTGTTGTTATAGGTTTGTTTGTTTTTGACTGGGTTAAGTGGTGGTTTTTCTTTTGTTTTGGTTATGGTTTTTATTCACTTTCAATCCTGTCTATTTCTTACATGTTCCTGTCAATTTCAATTTGGGAGAGGCTGCCACGTTTTTTTTTCCTCGTCATAGCAGCTCCACTTGCTGCATCTTTTTTAGTCATATATAAGGACCGGCCCCGCAGATAAAACCCCTTCAACCTTCATCAGAGTCTGACACCACTCCAGTAAGCTCAAAAGCAGCTTCGTCCAGCTCTTCAACGCCAGCTCTTCAGCATCTTTACAGACAACAAGCTCAGACTTTCAGTAGGATCTCGAGGGACCCAGCCTCACTGGAACAAGAAGAAGGTTTCATTTCCAGGCTGAGCCAGCGCAGCACAGGTTTACGACAATCTTCCCATAACTCCCGTTGAAATTCTTTTCCAGATTTTTGGGCATTTGCTTGCTTTTTAACATTTTCCTTACCTGACCATACATGCTCTAATTAATAAAAAAAATGTCTCTGTGACAGCCCATTGTATTTCTTCCCCTTAAATTTCTTATGCTTATCTTCCCTTTTTCCTAATAACCCAACGGTCATTCAATTTCATCAATTAAGAGAGAAAAAATGGAGAAAACCCAACATTTTTTATCCTGACCTTTTACTACTTGAATGTGACAGGGTGAATTCAGAGCTCGAAGACATTGCACCTTCAGCAGCACATTTAAGATATTCGTGTTGATAGTGGTTGCTTTTAAATAATTTTTTGTGCAAAATATATGTTAATAATTTTTTTTTAAAAAAATTATTTTTGATATTAGCACATCAAAATAATTTAAAACATACAAATTATATTAAATTTTAATAAAAAAAATTAAAATTTTTGGGAACACAATTTACACCGCGTTCCCAAACATGTTCTTAGATAATGAGCCTGAGTCATCCAGCCATATTCCCCCCTGTTCTTAGATGATCAGCCTGAGTCATCGAGCTATATTCCCCCCTCCCTGCATGTGACAGGGTGAATTCAGAGCTGGAAGACATTGCACCTACTGCAGCACATTTAAGATACTTCTCAGTTGGTAGTGGTTGCTTTTCAAATAATTTTTTTTGTGCAAAATACATGTTAATAATTTTTTTTAAAAAAATTATTTTTGATATCAGCACATCAAAACAATCTAAAACATACAAACCATATTAAATTTTAAAAAAATAAAATTAAAACTTTTTAAAAACACGGTTTGCACTGCATTCCCAAACATATTCTTAGATGAGGGGCCTGAGTCATCGAGCCATACCCCCATACCCCCCTATATAGAAGATGCGTGCAACTATGCCATCCCCATGATAGACGACTTTCTTTAATGTCTATTTTCACGCCACAACTACGCAAAATTCTTGCTCGCTTGATTATTATTTTTCCTTTAGTTTGCTTGAAGTACCTGTGCTAACTGTTTGGTCATTAGCTGAGATGCGCTTGCATTGCATTCTTCACGAATTTTGTCTTTATGTTTTTCATTCTGATAAACATATTTCGTCGGCTACTCGAACAAGATGGCATGTATGGCGTGGGTTACTTTCTTTTCTGAATAAGAACAATCCTGCATTGCTATAGGATAATTAACTTCAAAGTTGCCTTACTTGGATGCCTGCCTTTTATGTCTGATTTCTCCCTTTTCTTTGTGTGATGCATATGCGTTGTTTACTATTTGATCGTTTCTTTAGTTGTTTCACTTTTTATACAATGCTCGAAGCTACTTTTCTTTCTTTCATCCTCTATATATGTTTTCCTCCTCACCAAACTGTTTCAGGGTGCCCACTGTAGAGGCTGCGTTGTTTCCTTTCGTTTCTTCTTTTCAGTGACAATCCATGCAAACTTTGATCATTGACTGCAGTCCCTTTTGAACATCGGCTTCAAGGTTGCTGGAACATCGACTTCGATCACACACACACACACACCATCGCACTGCAAACAAAATCAAAATAAAAGTAAAAGTAATGTAAATATAATTAAGTTTTTAAAAACAAATTAAAAAAATGATGCTAGAACTAGCAAATTAGGCAAGCTTGAATGACCTATTTTATCGGGCCCATAAGATTGGGTATTTTTTAAAACTATATATGGATTGATAACATGTTATATATCTTATTATTTTTGAAAAAAAAAAAGTCAGATAATACTAAGACAGAAGACGTGTCATCTATATTTGTTCAGATTTCAGTCATTAAAAAATTAGGCTCAAGGTTATTTTTACTCAAAAATATGTTTTTTAATTTAATTTTGACCAAAACATCTATAAAATACTTTAGAAATCATGATAAATAAATCTATCCATTACCTAAAAAAACTAAACTCAATTCGAAATAAAAAAATCAATTCGAACTTAGATCTGTTTCTTCACGAACTTTCAAGGAACAAAAACACCTAATATGAATTTATCTTATTAAATAGAGTAATTTGACTCAAATATCATTTATTTTGGTGGTTTAAATCGATGTCAAAGACAAAAAAAAAATTCTCTACCGCTGGAATTCAGCGATGTCTCTCTCTCCTCTCTTAATTAGGAACAAAAAAATGATAAAAATGAACTTTTGTATCAAAATAGAATTGGAAAAATGTTAGTGTCCATCTTGATTTGAATGAAAACTTGGCTAAGACTATACTGTAAGTTGATGGATGTTTTATATGTTCTCAAATAGTATTAATTGTAAATTCTTGTGCGAGGTGGAATGAGATTTAAAAAGAGTTTCAAATCTCATTCAAATAATCAATGACTATGGTGTTGAGAACAAACATGATTTGACAGAGTAAACATGTTTCATGCTATAATGTCTACATCAAAACATTATTGATAAAGGGATAATAATTACATTGAAAACCTGATAACAGAAAGGTTAAGTTAAATCACTTATAACTTTTCTAATATTTGGGGGGTTCATGACACGTTGCTAAACAATGGACTTGATTTTCAAATATGTATTAATCAATTGTTGAATTGATAATAAATAAATTGTTTAATTTATTTAACCCTATTTAATTTAGAGTTATGATTTATATTTGGGCTAGCATATCAGAAATATAATGGGTCACACATAATAAAAATGATTGGTTGGAAACAAAAATAGGATAATTAATCAAGTGTGACTTTATTATAAATAAGTTTTAGAAATCAAGGACTATAATGTAATTTATATAGTGAATTATAATTTGAGACCTAAAAAGATTAAGTAGAGACTTGATTGAATAAATTTATAAAATTATTCTAAAATAATATATGGGATATTATTCAGGGAGTAAAATAATATTTTTTCATTTATAGAGTTATTAAGTTTTCTCTATAAATCGAATATTATGTCTCATATTTTTTGGGTAAAAAAAATTATGTAAGTTACATAACAAAAAGAGCTAGCACTTATAGGCATAACAATCTCTCTAATTAGAAGTTCGAGTGAATTATTATTAGAGGTCAGACACTTTAACAACCTGTAGTTTGCTACAACTTCGCCTTGAAAAAGTTGATCAAACCTTAAAAGAAGATCTGATTTTCAGGTAACATTTACTTAAACCCAAAAATAACTCGAGATATTAGAATGCTTGAAAAATTTTAAATTAAACTAACTCATATTGATAGTGTACTTGTTTGCATATGTATAATAGCTTAACACACACTTAAACATATATTCTAATATTTATGATTAATTATTATTTGATTATTGTGTTTTTAGTGAAATGATTAGTGTAAAAACTTGGTTATAATCTAACCAAACCAAAAATGAAGAGAAGAATTTTTTTTATCCGAAAATAAAAACAAGATGGAATAAAAATAAAATAAATACATAAGTATAGGAGAGGGATGAAATTAAACAAAAGAAAAGCGATAAGGCATTAATTAATTGAGAAGGAAAGGGTGAGGGCAAAATGGGAAAAAGCTAAACAAAAAGGGATGTGCAAAATTAAAAGATTGGACTATATAAATGCCCAATTCTCTTCTCTTTGCCGGCGATTCAAAATCATAAGAGAAAGGGAGAGGATTTGTGTGATTTTCTACTGGTTTTCTTGTTAAGTATATAAGAAGAAGAAGAATAAGTGTGATTGGATTTATTATAACTTAGTTAAGCAATTAAGAGAGGTGATTTAGTATTTGGAAGTTGTTCTAAAGAAAGAAATTCAAAGCTAGGGTTTGAAAATGGAGGATAAGTTAAAGAACATGTTTAAAATGATTAATTGTTATGATTTTATGTTTTGATGAAGAAATTAAATTGCTATGATTATGTGAAATTGAAGATTTATGGTATTAATCATTGAAATGATGCAAATTATGATTGAACCATGTTAGAAAGTTTGAATTATGATTGGATAAGTAATTAAATTAAAAATGAAAGAAGCAAAACCATATCCCCCCTTAATTATCGGTTTAGGGCCGAAGAGGAAGATTTGGGAGATCAAGGAATTGATGCAATTATTTGGAAATTATGGGAAATTATAGGTTTATAGAATGGATAAGGATTTTACAAAAAAAAAAATCTCACCCTTTTTCTTTGTTGAGGTTACAGCTATGACACAAAGAAAAAAGAGAAATCATTTCGACTTGGACTTTGTCAATATAAGAGAGTGGTTTTAAATGAATCAGGTAGATTGTTGAAGAATTATGAATTTAATACCGATAAAGGATCGAAAAGAATAATTTTATTCTCCTTGGTAATAATAATAATAATAATAAAAGAATGAAACTTATAAAAAAAAGGGTGGAACTTTATGTTTTATAAGAACGTGGAATGTACACCATAATTAAAATGAAATGAGATTTTTATTATTTGGTTATAAATAATAAATGACATGTTGATTTGTATTGATGTAAAAGAGATCGTAGGACTTAATTAGCAACAGGGGACCATTTCACACCCACAAACACTAGGTAAATGTTAAACACCTTGTAATAAATTATTTGTTTATTTTAATATTCTATAAGGAATTTTCTTTAATTGCAATTTAGTGTAAAATTGTGAAATAAAAAAAATAGAAATAATACCCTATTAAATGGACGTGTTGAAAGATTATTTCCTAGTTAATAGAAATAATGTCATGTTAAATGGGTGCTTTGAAGGATTTTTCTTTCCTAAACATCGGAAATAACATACTAAGTAATGGACGACTTGAGAAAGTTATATCTTGATTAATGGAAAAGATACCTAGTTAAGGATTGGCAAAATGATATTTAAATTAAATTAATGTATCGATGATAAGCACTTCATTTAATGAGCTAGTGAAAGTATTATTGTGTATGTTTTAAATGGTTCTTATTTTATTTGTTTATTGTAAAGTGTAAATATTTAATTTTTACCCAATATTCATATGTTATATAAATATGTTGCTAGGTACCTCGCACCCTTGAGCTGGAAAGTAGATGCATAGATGGGAATATTTTGTTTAAATCAATTTTTATATTTGGAAGTATTAATATTCTGTTACTATATCACTTATGTGTTAAGGAATTTAAATGTTTAAATTATTTTTTGTCAAGGATGTAATTAAAGTTAGTGTCTTTATTAAGTTAGTAATATAGTTTTATGGTATGTCCAATTAAATATGTTTATGTTGTAGTTTTATTGTATGTCCAATTAAATATGTTTATATCCTAAGAAATTAATGCTTATTGTTAATTAATTAGTTTTAAATTTTATCTATGAAATATTTATTAATTTCAAAAAAGGTGTGGAAATTGATGTTTTGGTTGAGTTGTGAAGTCTAATATGATGGAATGAGCTTTGTGGTTATTATTTACAGGTTGTAATTTTTGAGTCGATAACTTGGTAAAAATACAGAGGAGACTCTGCTGAATTGTTTTTTTTTTTCAATATTTGCATCGAGTAAAAATCAACATATATATATATATATATATATATATATATATATATATATATATATATATATATATATATAAAGGGTTCGTGATAGTTGATATTAGAGCCCAGTTTTAGGTTTAGGATACTGAATAAAAGTTTAATAAATTGCTAATTTGAATTAGGATAGTACACATGAGAAAAGGTATGACGGCATGAGAAGGTTTTGAAGAGAGATAAACAGAGGGTCTGTTAAAAGATACTGCATCTCATATGCCTATGATATCTTATCAAACAAGATTAGGGGAGTTAGTGGGACTCCATAATAATACCGATTTGAGACAGACTATGGGATCACAACCCGAGCTCCGAACCAACAGAGACAGAGAGTTGTACCCCTAGCTGTGGCACCAATACATGCAGCGACACCTACGCTACATGCTGACCCAGCACTCGTAGCTCAGATAGTGAGGGCAATGATCGAGATGATGCTTAGTGCCTCGGCCCTGACAGCTCTAATAGCATCAGCAGTATAGATGATACCTATGGTTACAGCTCCAATTGATAGTGTGGTTACATTAGTATAAACTGTAAAGAGTATGAGAGAATTAGGGTGTGAATCCTTTTTTAGGGTGAACCCGACGTCGAGATAGAAAGCAGACAGCTTCGCACAATTGAGGATATCCTAGATCAAATTCAGATAACAGAGGGCTTATGAGTAAATTATGTTGCCCATTTGCTTTCAGACAGGGTGTGGTCTTGGTGGAATATGGTGAGATCGAGGAGACCTGCAAGGTCCTGGTCCTGGGCAGAGTTTAGAGTATAGTTTGAGCATTATTTTTACTCCTCCTATCATCGAAAAATTAAGGAATAAGAGTTTCTAGCTTTGAGACAAGGGGGTGTGTCAGTGTTTGATCGTAGGAGAAGGTTCCATAACCTCTCCATATTTGCATCATATTATACTCCTAGTGAATAACATAGGGTTGAAAGGTTGCGAGATGGACTACGGTAAAAGTTAAGGTAGGGACTAATTACCTTCAAGTTCGAGACTACTAGAGAGCTTATTCAGGCAATAGAGGCCCTTAAGGTATGTTTGTGGGAGGGTCAACAAGGACAATATGGTTTGGGTAAACATAAGGATGCAGAGTATACCTCTAGCAAACCCCCTCTGCCTAGAAAAGGTAAAGGACATTTTAATCAGTTCAAAAAGAGAGGGGAGTTCATCAACTGCATCTGCTCAAACTTGATGGGGTTAATAGGAAGGCAATTAAACCCCAATGGTGGTTTTTCTAGAGGAGCATCAAGCAAAGAATGATTACTTATCCTTTATGTACCCATTACGGACAAAGACACCCAAGAGACTATTCTGCAATGCCTAGACGGTGTTATATTTGCAAAGGGAACACAGATGGCAAGAATGCCCACATTTAGGCCGTGGATGTTATTATTGTGAGGATCAACGACACTTTTAAAGAAATTTTCCTCGCATGATTCATATCACCTAAAATCAGCAAAAGTCTACGACTATAGACAAACTAGCCTGACAGATGTTATTCAGAGCTAACGACAGTAGAGGCAGAAGTCATGTTCAGAATGACAAGACATAGGGGGCTTGAACATAGGGAAGATTATATTATATGACACAAAAGGAGACTGGAATTGCTCATAACATAGTGGCATGTACATTATAGTTATTTTTTTTGTCCGTTCATGTATTGTTTGACCCTATAGTCATACTCATTTGAAGCTATTAAGGTTATAGGGAAATTGGGGGGAAATCCTTGTAAAAAGGATAATGAGTTTGTTATAAGTACTCTATTGGGTGAGACCGTAAATATTGATCACATGTATAAAAGGGTTCAACTTGTTATAAATGGGTGTAAATTAAAAGTAGATCTATTGCCACTAGAGTTACATGACTTTGATGTTATCTTGGGTATGGACTGGTTGAGTATGAACAAGGCTCAAATAGACTATTTTGCAAAAACAGTAACTCTTTAGAGACCTGATGGTTGGAAAATTGTGTTTAGAGGAGAGAGAAATGTCATCATAAATTGTATTATATCGGCTATGATTGCGAGAAAGATGGTAAAGAAAGGGTGTGAAGCTTACCTTGCGTATGTCATAGAGACAAAAAGGGAAGAAATTTGATTGTCGGATGTTTCAATCATGAGAGAATTTCTCGATATTCCCGGTTGCCATTCCAATTGAGCAACATTCTTGCCAATTTGATTGACTATTTAGTGCTAAATCATCCTGTGAGACTACCATTACTTCAATCAAGCACACATTTCTCTCACAGGCTTCGCAGTTTTCACACAGAATAAGTTTTAGTGATGCTTCATGCCATTGCCCAGTACATTGAATAGAATCTACCAATGAATTAAATGTTAGAGCATTAAAAAAGATCACAGTTATGCTCGAAACATTAAAGATCTTGCCTCGTGCCATTGTTAGGCATGCATGTGGCGCAAGTATCAATTTAGATTGTAATTTATAACAAAAGTCCCAAATATTTAACTCTAGTTTGTTCTTACTATCTCTATTAATGTGTCATATTGAGCATTCTTTTTGGAGAAATATTTTAAAATTTTTTGTTTTAAACTCCTTTTCTTGGCCAGCAAAGGTTGATATGCTTGGGACATGTTTAAGAGTAATGTACTGTGGATGGAAAAGCCAAAACCTACTTTTTCCACTTCATGTTTATCTTATAATGTATACTGAGTTTCAAATCAATTTTTTATAAGAAAATAGAAAAGAGAAACCCTTTATTTGGTTTCAATTTTCACAATCCGTCAGAATGAAATTTATTGATGGACAACAGTAATTCGTTAGAAAAACTCTCATCGGTAATTTATGGTATGTCGGTAATAATTTTATCGATAGATTTACTGACAGACAAAGCGCACAAAAAAAAATTACTTGCTTCATTCCATTGGTATTTTCATTGCTGAATATAACATATCACCGACAGAAAAATTGTATATCATTCCATCGGTGATTTTTTTGTTCGTTAATATTTCCATTGGTGAATTTAATAAATAACCGTCAAATAGATCATCTATTATTTCATCGGTGAGTAAACAGTTACAATGACATTTACAATAATTATTTTCAAACACGTTTTTTTCAATGTACATAATATCAAAAGTATGGCAGAGGAGATTGGTTTTTCAATAAGAAAGCTCTCAAAAAATACTTTGTTTTACCCAATTATTGGTCAAACCAAAACAAAGAAACTTTTGCTTACCGAATTGAAAACCAAACATAATGTCATTGTATTTTGACACCATGTCATATAATTTTTCACCCAATGGTAGTGGTGATGTAACATCCCTTTCAACTCTGCCAACAAAAAAGTCATTTATGTTCTTCCTATACTTGTGATCCGTTGGCAAGAACTATCGATGGCAATAAAAAAAATATTTTATCATCATTTGTTAACGTGAATGCCTTATTATTTTCCATACAATATGGATATGCTAGTTTTTCATGCGTGCTCCAACCAGAAACCATTTTATACATAAGAAAATCATTAATGGTTCACTTCAAAACTGTCTTCATCTGAAAATTTTGTTTCCTCAATATATCATATGTCAAAGCCCCTGATGACCACTACTAGTTCAACTTGTCAATCAACAGACGAAGACAAACATCTATATTCTAACTCGGACTATTAGGACCAGGTATGACTATAGATAAAAAAAAAAAACACAAACTCTAGCCTCATACACATTCTTGGTGTTAAGTTGTAAATCTTGAGTATTACCAACTAACAAGAATAAGGAGCAGCAAATGACCTAAATAGATTGAATCCATCATGTACATAACCTAAAAAGCACATTTCTTGATTCCTTTGAAAACCAATAATGCACACTATTAAAATGTTTTTAGGCTTCATCATCAGAAGTGTGCATCATCACTCCATTCACCGCATCATGTGAATGATGCTATATTATGTGCTCAGCAGTATTTGATGACATGAATAACTTTTGTAGTTTAGGTGTGATTGAGAATTATTTAAGATTTCTATATGCAACAAGAGTCATTCCCCTGCTAAATCTAGGTTTATAACGAGCATGCTCACATGTTTTGCATTTAGTCAAATCTGCATTTTCAAGGTAGTACAATATACAGAAGTTTGAACATGTGTCAATTTTCTGATATCCTAAGCTGAATGGTTTCATCATGGATTTAGCACTATAAAAATTCTCTTTCAACCTATTCCCTTCAGGTAAAATGATTTTCACCCATTCAACAGTTATGTCGTAACTGACCTTACTCAACCCATTATCTGAATTGATAGTGAACACTTATGCAATGATCGATAATTTAGTGTGATTAGTGCACCCAACCTATAATGGTTTGTTGGAGTCATTCAAAAGATTATTAAAAATGGTCACGTCTGCATTAGGTTCATCATCTATTATTGGGCATTGACCAGCATAACTCTGATTCATTCTCATCGCATTCATAACCATATTCCTATAAAGATTACTATTGTCATCTACAAATAGTTATCTACAATTTCATGCACGTTGCTAGAACTAGAAGTTGACCCAATCATCTTTTTTATTGTGGTCTCGTGAGGAACATATGATTCTCTGTGTGCACACCAATACAGGTAACCCTTCATAAACCTTTTTTGTTGAAGATGAATCATTATAATATTTGGATAAAAAATATTTTTATTTTTATAC
>Ga0325411_1008954_pt1 | contig 10766 bp, 2 predicted proteins | sample PopdelMetagenome_13_FD_206181 | JGI IMG/M metagenome (GOLD analysis project Ga0325411, IMG submission 206181) | Populus deltoides microbial communities from Bellville, Georgia, United States - Xylem-PdIQD-R4 | ecosystem: Host-associated > Plants > Phyllosphere > Stem > Wood/Secondary xylem...
TCCAAAATCAAATTCCCATTGGTATTCAAGAAGGTTAGACCCCCATCCAGGAAGCTCAAGACAACATACAAGGCATCCAGGCCCAACCTGTTTATGTGATATGGTTGGTTGTTTTGCTGGTTTTTCTATTTCCGAGCCCGTTAGCTTTACTAGTTTGTTGAACTAGAGCAAATTTGATGCTAGATTTCTTGTTCGAATTGATTGCTTCTGGTGAGAGATTATATTGCTTTTGTTCACTCTTTCAAGTTTTAAAGATTACGTGATTTGTTAAGTTGCGTGTGAGCTCTATTTTCTTGGTGAATCTTTGTGGATGTATTTGATGTCACGATGAAAGCTTTGGGGAGCCAAGCCATATTTTGGCATCGCCATGGAATTGTTGCTTGGAAATGGTGCTTGTAGTTCTCAGGAAAATTGGTCCTTGTAGTGACCTTGAATGATTATAGAGAGCTGTGGCTGGTGGCTGGTGGCTGGTTGCAGGCCTGCAGCCTTATGATATGGTTTTCAAATGTTGTACAGAAGAACGAAAACCTTACCAAAGCATCTAACGTGAAAGCATGTTCTATCAAACATTTTGGTATTAAGATGGTGATGCAGACACTTGTGGGGAGGCATTGTAAGCAATTCTCTGAACATGGATGGTCTAAAAGTTCAGGGTTTGTCAGCGGTCCGAGTACTGTTTTAAAGTTTGAATTTGTTTTTTATTTTTTTATTTTAAATTAAAATTTTTTAATTTTTTAATATTATTTTGATGTGTTTATGTTAAAAATAATTTTAAAAAATAAAAAAATTTATTATTTTAATATATTTTTAAGTGAAAATATTTTGAAAAACAATTATAATTAGAGTACTTAAATGTTTTTTTAATTTTTTTAATGTGTTGATATGAAAATAATTTTTTAAAAAATATTATTTTAATATATTTTTAAATAAAAATATTTTAAAAAATAATAATAATCAAATATTAATGGGGAGGAATTGCATAGGTAGAAGTGAGTGTTGCTGACCTCAACCCGCACCCTTGTCCAGTCGGCAAGCCATGAATTTGACTTGATTTGTACTAATTCCAAAGATTTGTTTATTCCCTTACTTCTTGACATTAAACTTTGTGAGAATTTATTCTTTTGAATAGACTTGGATGAATGTGAGGACATGGCTTTAAAATTGTCTAGAGACAAAATTTAGTCTCAGTTTGATGAAACTTTTTATTATCTAAAAATAAAAACAACTTTATTCAAATTCTTAACAATCATGTGAATAGGTTAATTTTCTTAGGTAATGATTTTGAAGATCTCTGTATTTTTGTTGGACAAAATCATAAGTGCACGAATCATAATAAATAATAAAGTGGATGAATAGAGTATTGTCCACGAGAATTTTAGTAAAAATTATTAATAAATACTAAAATTTATTAAATCACAATTTATTTGACAAATCAAATATGAAAGATTGCTAGAATAAAAAAAAAATTAAAGCAAACAAGCAATTAAAAAAATAAGTTGAAATCAAGAAAAAGTAGATCTTAGGATTTCTGATTCACCGTAGCTATTCCAATGCAAACTTCTCAATTGAGTTAATCTTATCAAAATTTTATTTTTATTGTTGATAATTAGGTTTTACTAATTTAATTATCAATCTCTCTCGAGTATCAATGAATTATTTTAACAAGCAACCTTCCTATATCTTTATGAAAATTCTAAACTTGTCAAAACTTATTAGAAACGATAAAACCCTTAAAGATTACACAAGTCCACAAATATCTTTATTCTATAGATTCCTTATGGTATTTCAAACAATGACTAAAACAATTATCACTTCTCAATCTCAAATTGAATCTCAAATCATGCAAACGGTGATAAAGCATACACAAACATTAAGTTCAAAATAAAATACTCAACAAATACTGAATTAATTCAATCAAAGAAACATTCAAATAATCATAGTTAGGCTACATAAAAAAATCTTAGAATAAAGAAACTTTTCCATAGTTAAATTGAAAAGAAACAAACTTTGGTACAATGAACATAACATAAAAGTATGGAAAAATTAGAAGACTTGATGTCTTAAAGGGTTGTTGTCCTGCTACTTCTTTGTCTTGTTCTGAATGCTACTCCTATCTAGATATCATCTCCTCTCTCTTGGGCTTTGTCTAGGGTATCCAACTTATGGTCACAAATTGTCTAGAGAGGTTTGTATACCATGGTTTTATCCTTTAAAGAAAAGGAAATCACTTTCTTTATCTGTCAGAGACTGCCATATTTTCTTCCTTATATTGTAGGCCAATTTTGGGAAAGAAAACATGTGAGTTGCAAGTTCTATATTTTGGAACAATTGTAGAGAATCAATTTTTCTTTACAACGCAACTGGTAAAAGTTGCAATTGCCTCAATCCACTTTGATACATAGTCCACTACTAAAAAAATGTATTTGTTGTTGTAGGATAAAGGAAAGGGTCTCATGAAATCAATATCCCAAACATCAAATAGCTCAACTTTTAGGATATTCTACAATGGCATCTCATTTTGTCTAGATATACTCCTAGTATGTTGACATCCATCACAATCTATAACAAAAGCATGAGCATCCTTAAATAAGGTAGGCAATTAAAATTTTGACTGAAGGACTTTAGTTATGGTGCGTTGAGCTTTAAAGTGACCTTCATATTCAACTGTGTGGCAATGCCTTAAGATATCTATTATCTCTTATTTTGGGACATATCTTCTAATGACTTGATTTGCACAATACTGATAGAGTACCGACTCTTCCTAAAAATAGAGTCTTACTTCATAAAGAAACTTCTTTTTTTGTTGGTGAGAAGAGTCTAGAGGAATGATCTTACTTGCAAGAAAACTGACATAATCTACATAACAAGAAAGAGAGATGTTAGTAGAAATAGCTAAAATGCTTTCATCTAAAAAGTTTTTATTAATGATCGTGACTTGAGACTCAAGTTTCTCTCGTAATTCCAATTATGACAAGTGATTAAACTTTATATTTTCGGTCCTTTTTTGTCTTTTATTTCCACATTGAATTCTTGTAGCAAAACGACCCAACAAATGAGTCTAGGCTTGGCCTCTTTCTTGGTAACGAGATGTATAATTGTAGCATGATCAATATAGACTATCACCTTGTTCCTAATAAGATATAGCCGGAACTTATAGTAACAAAATGAAATAACACTTTTTTTTGTATTAAAAATGCTAAAAAAAAACAGAGAATAAGAAGGCTAAAAAACATAACTAAACTTATGGAACATAAAAAACAATTTTTTTAGAAAGATGTGATTTGATTTCAGAGCATAGCTCTGATACCAACTAATATGAACCATGTGATCATGTGGTCATGATTCTTGAAAAGCCAAAGAATCATGTTTGATAAAAGTATGATACAAAGATTACTTGAACCAAAACATCAACACTATTGACATATGAACCCCCACCTAATGATTAGCGAATCATAAATGAGAAGTATAAGGAAGAACACTTAAAGTCAATTACTTGTTTATAAGTTCGATTGTTCTTTGTTTAACCAAAAAAGAAAAGTATTGCATCACGCAAAACACAAATTTATTCAAAACATCATGGCTCCAAATCCAAAATCTATATACAATCTAAATAACCTTATTTATAATAGGTGAAAAACATCCTAAATAATCTTGAAACAAATAATAAAAAGAGTTATAATTAAAATAGGGAAAAAATCTTAAATCAACTAGAAAACCAATATAATTCCTACACGATATCTTCTAAACCTTATCGAAAGGCCTTCCGATATCAGATTGATATAAAATTTTAACCTGATATAAAAAATAAACTCTAGAAATGTCTGGTAAAATTTCAATCTGATCCAATAATTAAGTAAAAAATTGTGCTTGTTTGCATAAAATTATGCAATAGGAAAAATCAACATAAGAATCCATGTGAGAAAATGATTTTGGAACATTAAAGGGATTATTATAACACTTGCAAACTATATTGCTGCCCCATTAAAGATCTTTATAGAAATAGTAAAATTTACAAAATCCAATGTTGGATATCCTTGTATTATTAGGAAAAAAGTCTTCTCCGAATAAAAAGTTCACAAGTCAAAAGGCAACAAATAATAAAATATATATTAAATCTGCTAACCTATATCGTGATACCTTTTAGAACTCTAGTCGACCTGATATTTTAACCAATGTAAAAAGATGATGGAAACTCCTTGTAAAATTTAAGCTGGATTCAATGATCGGATTGAGAGTTATGCTTGGTAGCGTAAAACTAGATAGTAGGCATAATTACGCTAGAATTTGAATTTTCTTGTTCAACGCTTTCATGGATTGTATTGTTTCCTCTCTCTTCAAGATGATTTATCCTTGAATAACCAATAGGTATAATGGATATTTTAGAAGCTTCATGTTTAAACCTTTGAAGCTCTTTTCTCGTTAACACTCGTCATCAATAACTTTGTATGAAAGTAATAGCCCTTCTCTTTCGCCTTTCATTCCTTTTGCATTGTTGTTGCTCTCTTTTTCTCTGAAGTTTGCTATTTATAGAGTAGTTATTTTAACTTACCAAATTCTTTTCTTAACGCCCCAAACATATAGGATAAGTCTTTGTGTTCTTGAGCAAGAATCCATATTCATTCTCTCTTCCTTAATGAATAAATTCTACTGTGAAAACACAAACAATAGAGAAACCAAATAAAACTATCTAGAAATCACTTCAAAATTGATATAATGGTTATTTGGGGTGAAATAACATTATCTATTAAAGTTGGGTTCTTTTTTATTCATTTTATTAAGGTTTCAATTCTGAGTTAAATTATGTTGCAAATTGATCATACAAAGTTATTTGATACCTAAGAATAAGAGAACGACCTATAAACTGAGATATATTATTTATTGGGTATAAGTGTAATATATCAAATTTTAGCATTAAATGCGAGAATATTTATTTCCATAATCTCATCGTTTTGTTTTTCTTTACTTCACAATAATTCAGGATTTAATCCCATAAGAGATGATAAATTGTCTCGATTTTGTTTGGTTTGGATTTCAATTCTGGTGTTTAAAATTGCATAACAAGTGAGAATCATGTCAAGTTATAAAAACATGTTTATTGCTGTTTATTTATTGACCTATTTAATTTATTTATATTATTTTTGGATTATTTAGGAGTCAAATAAGTGTTTTCATTAATTTTTGCTTTTGTTTTATTTCGAGTCTTCGTGTCGTCCATATTTTGTATGAATTCACTTTGTTACTCGTGAAATCATAATCGTAGTGGATTTTGTTACGATAGTTATTGACTTTGGTTCATTAATTTCCAGTTCTGAAAGAACCACAATAAGATGAGCCGAGAGGTAAAAGACTTAGTGAAAACAATTGAGTGAAAAGCTTTGAATTGTGTGAAAATTAAGAGTTGTGAGGTATATTTTTCTTGCTTCTAATCAATTTCTACAGATTCAAAGATATCTGAAAATAACGAGTTTGCGACACCAAAAACAGATAATACCTTTTAGATACAAGCTTTTGTCCAATAACTTTCGCTACTGACTAAGGATCACTGTCATCGTGTCTTTCTTTTCTTTCATCATATTTCTTTTATTCACCCTTTTTATTGCTTTTGGTGGGGCCTTTTTATCTTGTTTTGACCTTGACTTGGTTATTTGTTTTAGCATCCCCCCAGTATTTGGATTTTTTGGGCTCTTTGAATTTTTCAAATCATTTTTTTGGTCTTTGATATTTGTATTTTTTTTTCTTGTCTCCTAGTGTGGGGTGTGATTCTAATTAGGATTAACTTTTGATCTTTTGAAATTTCTATTTGCCCCTAGTATGAGTTGTGTTCCTAGTAAGGGTTTTTTTGAAGAAAAACCTATTCAAACTCAAATGGGAGCCACAAGGGGTATAATTTTATAATGTGAATGAATAGTAAAGGTTTTTCATCATTTCAAGCACAAACGGTTCGTACTGATAAATTTTAACCTCGTTCAGTCTAATTATTTGGAACTTTTTCATAAAGACTTATTTTTTATGAATCAATAACTAACAAATTAAACTACATGCGATTATGCATACAACTAAAATATGGTCTAAGAGACATGAGATGTGAATCTTGGTTCAAAATTGTTTGGTAACCTCAAAATAAGAGCTACTTGAATGATTCATTTGCCACCTTATATAAAGGTGTCTAAACACTATTTTAAAAAAACATTGAATTATTTCTAAAATCAAAAAGCAAATTCATTTTTTCAAGATTATTTTGGCAAATGGTCTTTTTGCAAAAACTAATTTGATCATAATGTTTTGAATAAAACCATGAAATCAGTTATGATGGTCAATTTTATGATTTTCAAAAGCATGAGGATTGCCTCCTAGTGTTTTGCATAGCAAACCTTAGGGTTCAATCATTTCTGTCATTATATTTATCCAATCATGGACAATAATAAAATGCCAAAAACATCTCTTGATTCTAAAACAATAAAGAGATAAAGAAAAAAATATTTCATTAAAAAGATGATATGTGATCTTATTACATGGAAAACATGCTTAAAAACAATAGTAACAAAGTCCTATAAAAGAAGATTAACAATGTACCACCCTATCTTAGGTCAGATTCTCCATCAACACATATATCTTGTCAGCATTTTTCAATTACTTGTTATACCGAGGATGACCTAGTGGTTATGTAGTAGGTATTGTTATCCTTTACAAACTCAATTTGTCCCTTACTAACTTTCAAACTTGATACTTGAAATTCCTGCAACTTTGATTGAATGGTTGAGAATCCCGTAATGATATTCACAATTCTTATTTGGATTATACCACTTGGGGAATGGTGATTTTATGGGCTCGGGCAATGTGTTTGGTAATCTTGAGATGCTAGTAAATATCTTTGAGTGGTAAGGATATGTTAATCTTTGATAGTGGTATTTTGGAAGCCGATGATATAGTGAGGTTCGATCGAACAAGATTTCCAATTTAAGAGTCATTTCCGAAATCATGTCCCATTATGATTTCAAAGTCCTTGGTTGGAACTTTAATAGCTTGTTCAATCCTTTCGACCACAATCACTAGATCACTAAAGTGTTGGGCTGCAATTCCAATCAGGAACTAAAAGTAGGGCATCTTAAAAGTGTTGGTAAATAAACTGGCTATCATTTTTTTTTAGCAGTGAAGGTATACTTGTGCAACTAGATGCCTCCACCTTTAAGTACACTTTCTATGGTTTCTTTGTCCCTCTTCTCTAAAAGCGACATACTTGATCTATCAAGAGCAATATGCATGTTATACTTATAATACTTGATGAAAGTATCCATGAGATCTTTATGTTCTAGATTTTTATATTGTTTAGTCTCATGTATTAGATTAGAGCTGCCTCACTCAAATTGTCCTAAAAGAAGTGCATCAATAATTCTTATCATGCATGACTTCAGCCATCTTATTGCAATAAGACTTAAGGTGAGTAACATGACACTGAGTTCTGGTTTACTTTATAAACTCAACTACACAGAACTTCTTTGGCACAACCACATTCGAGACTAGACACATCCTTACTACTTATACGGGGTTATACAAGTTCACTCTCTCAATAGCCCTTACTCTCACTTATAGTGTTGTTGTCTTATCAATCTCTTTATAATACATTATCTTATTAGACTCATTTGGCAAATGTATCTATTGTAATCGGGGATGGTGTAGGTATAGTCAGTTACATGAATGCCATATTGTAGTGGAGTTCTGACCTTGACCATCTGGTATAGTTGGCTATACAAATGCCATATTGCAGTGAGGCTCCTAACCTTGGCCACCTATCCCTTTTTCAGGTTGGACTTGGGTAAAGGTCAAATGCTGATTAGATGGGCCTTCACTAGAGATATTATTAAGCATTTACTCAAATAGGCTAATAATGCGAGCCTTATTGAGTTTCAAATAGTCCAACTCCCCTTTAAAATGAGCATCACGATGGGCATGTTTCTTGTCTACTATGTTTCTTCATCAAAGTCTAGTGTTGTCGCTTTTACGGGCTTGAATTCTACGGGGACCTATATTTCAACCTTAATATGAACATAAGAAATGTAAAACCTCAAAGCATAAATACATAAATGCTTATGTATGAATGCAAATAAGAGTATAACATTGAATAAGGATTAGCATGTTCAAAGAGTTAATCCATGATTTTTTTATTAAATATAGGAAAAAATTTGTAGTTTGATGAGTCCAAAAAGATCTTTTCCCAAATCCACATCTCGAGTAAATCATATACATATTGGAGAGTACAATACAAAAGAGTGGGTCTAAGCCTTTTTTTTTTTCATTTGACAAAGACAAACAGAACAATATACTTTAGTTATGTGAGGTAATACAATGGCTTTGGTCCTTGGGATTTCCTATAACTAGTTACATCATCTTAAATTTTTGTCTGTATTTAGAAAAAGTCATGATGTTAGCTCAGAAAAATCTTGCAATGTTTAGGATTCTTGATCAGGTTTGCCTTAATGCAAAATGAATTATTAGAGAGACAAACATTTTAAGGGTATGCTCTAGTCATTATGTGAGGAGTAGACTTACAACGTGGTCTCAAAAGGGTCAAATTCATAAAATTAGGTTTATTCACTCAAAATTAAAATGCATAAAGACATTAATTCATATTCAATGTACTTATGCATAAGCAATATGTAAAAACAAAGGCATGCTAAAATTAAATTACACATACCAACAAAATAAACAGGGTTGCAAACAATCAACAAAGCTCAGTCTAATCAGACAAGTCCCTAGTGGAGTCATCATCCTATCGTGGCGTGCACGAGCTCAGTCTAATCAAACAAGTCCTTAGTGGAGTCGTCATCCTGTCGTGGCGTGCACGATGTCGAATGACAAATTTGCCTCTTGGATTGAAAAGGTTTTGGGTTGAATCATAAAATGATGATTTGAGGAAGTCGTCACCTAATATCATGGTCACTAGAAAACCTATGATTTATGAGAGCCTAGGTAAGGGGACTAGTTATACAAGGGGAAAATGCATCATCCCTAGTGCACCCTACCTATGATAAGGCATGCTAAAATTAAATTACACATACCAACAAAATAAACAGGGTAGCAAACAATCAACAAAGCTCAGTCTAATCAGACAAGTCCCTAATGGAGTCATCATCCTATCGTGGCTTGCACGACGTCGAATGAGCTCAGTCTAATCAAACAAGTCTTTAGTGGAGTCGTCATCCTGTCATGGCGTGCACGATGTCGAATGACGGATCTGCCTCTTGGATTGAAAAGGTTTTGGGTTGAATCATAAAATGATGATTTGAGGAACTCGTCACCTAATATCATGGTCACTAGAAAACCTATGATTTATGAGAGCCTAGGTAAGGGGACTAGTTATACAAGGAAAAAACGCATCACCCCTAGTGCACCCTACCTATGATAAGCCGCATTGTTCATTGATTGTTATTATAAGTCATGTTTTCTATTTGTTGGTCTCGTCTAAAGTTTAAGATAGATCACTCTTTGTAAGAAAATCTCTATCTTATCAAGTTAAATCCTAATTGTTCTATGATTCAAATTTTAGCATTGCACTTATTTTCTATTTTGTATCTTTTATACCTCATGATATACTTTATAGTGTAATTTAATATCCTCAAATAATAAAGTCTACAACTAATTTCTAATATTTATTTCTATTAATTCATTTAATTTAATATCAGAAGTGTATATTACATTGTAAAATTCATACCCCTAATATTAATTAAACAAATTAATTTTTGTAATATTTTAAAAAATTTGGCCAAATCTTAATGGATAATCATAAACTGGTTATAAAATCCATTTTTGTATTTTTAAAAAATGATGAAAATGCAATTTTTATTTTTTTTAGAAAATATGCACGGAAAACCTTTATAATTTTCCTGTATGCATGAAAAACAAAACATATATTTTTTTTTAAATAGAAAAATTTTTGGATTTTTCAAAATTTTGGATAAAAATTAGGTATTTTTAATATTAAGTTTGTATTTTATAATATAAGTCTACAAGCCAATATTAAGTAGAGTTATTAAAGAAAAAACATATTTTTTTTCTATTTTCTTAAATAAGGGATTTTTTTTAATTTTCTAATTTTTTTTTAAATTTCAGAGAAAAATCAACTATTTTTAATACCGGATCTGTATCTTACAATGTAAATATATAAGTTGATATCAGGCAAAATTTCCAGAAAAACACATAAGGGATCCACAAATAATTTTAAAATAATCCCTAAAAATTTTAGAATATTTTAAATTTTTTAAAAGTTTGGCTTAGATACTAAAATAAAATCACCCTAAAGCTAAGGGAAAAAGGCTATATGACATGTTTGACTAACATCTTTTATTCTAAAATTAAATGAATTAAAAATATCTTATTTGAAAAACACGTTTTAAAGACCAAAATAAGACATTTTTCCTTAAGCAAAATTAGGGTGAGCCAGACGTGTTCTTAGGTCTGTATATTTTTTTTTAGTATATGCCTGCAGCATTATTCATGCATGGTATCTCATTCAAGAAAACATGAGAGAATGAAGCATTACCTGTGCTGGGACGGACGGCTTGCTAGTGGTGGAGGAGTTGACGTTTTGTCAAAGCTGTTCCTGGACTGCTGGAGCAAAGTGGTCTGCCAAGACTGTTATTGGAAAAATCTTTCACTGTTGCTGTTGTAGCACTGGATCGAAGGCTGCTGCTGATCACAACAGGTGCTAGTGCAAAGGAGAGCTATTGGACGTTGTTGCAATGGAGCTAGGAGGGTGCACAACTGGCCTG
>Ga0325411_1008956_pt1 | contig 10764 bp, 5 predicted proteins | sample PopdelMetagenome_13_FD_206181 | JGI IMG/M metagenome (GOLD analysis project Ga0325411, IMG submission 206181) | Populus deltoides microbial communities from Bellville, Georgia, United States - Xylem-PdIQD-R4 | ecosystem: Host-associated > Plants > Phyllosphere > Stem > Wood/Secondary xylem...
AACACCTTGAGAGGGTACATTCTAAACGGTTCCCGGTTTTTCGTGTACGGTATGCACAGCACACTCACCTCAGCATTACCTTTCTATAAAAATTAACTTATTTAAAATATATATATATATATATATAATATTATTTTAAAATTTTAAAACTTATTTTTGATATAGATGATCAGGCTAGGCCAGATCTCATAACATTATATTCATGAAATATTTGTGAAATAATAAAATATGTAATTTAGATGATATTATTTAACCATCTTGTTGATATAATTTTTTTTTTTACATACAATCATCCCATTGGTTAAGTTTAATATTAAATAAAAATCTAGAGCCAGTAATAAGATCCTTCTCATTCTTGATTGAATCTCAAAGTGTTTTTTTTTTTAAAGAAATTATCAAAGTAAAATTAGTATATAAAGAAAACATTTCTTGCACCTAGAAACTATCATCGAAGAAGAGAATTAAGACTACCAATTAGATATTTAGCAATATGTATCATTAAAGAATAATTTCAATATAAAAATTTAAATTATTAGATGAGATTACAATATATAATTTATATTATTTTTTTAATACATTCCTCAAATAAAAGATTTTTGGAGTTAGAACTTACCTAAAATTATACTATCTTGTGTTTAATTTTTATTAAATAAATAAAAATTATGAAATTCAAACTCGTGATTACTTGATTATCAAAACTATAATATTATATTTAAAAATTATATTAATTTAATAATTTAAATTATTAAATAAAATTTTAAAACATAATATATATTATTCTCTATCTGCTATCTGCTGTGTACCCAAAAAGCCGAAGGAAAGGCAGCACTTTATTTGACCCACAAAAGCATGGGAACTCTACTCCTTTGCGTGCAGGCATATACAGGGATGGTAAATGAGAAATAGCTTGTGTTTACAACAATACCCTCTCTTGTACTAAATGTTTACTTCTCGATCCCAAGAATTGAAAACAAAACCATAGCCACCTTCATGCCTCTTCCCTCTATATATACACACTTCCACTCCTTTTTTTCCCACACAACCACAACACACTTTCTCTCTACAATACACATCTCTTCCGACTCTTGTGTTTTTTCTCTCTCAAGCACACATAACACGCATCCACACACTTACTTTTGAGGCATATCTCTTTCAAAGGTTCAAAAATCATGCCTGAGGCACCAAAAAACACTTTGAAACCCTCTGATTACAACCTTGCTGAGAAGAACAAGAAATCCCTTCAGTTCATTGAAGATGTGACCTCAAACGCTGATGAGGCCCAGAAGAAGGTTCTTGAAGAAATTCTTTCTCGCAATGCTCATGTTGAGTATTTGCAAAGGCATGGCCTTAATGGCCAGACTAACCGTGAGACTTTCAAGAAAGTCATGCCCGTGATTAATTATGAGGATATCCAGCCTGATATCAACCGTATTGCCAACGGTGATGCCTCACCAATTCTCTGCTCAAAGCCCATTTCAGAGTTTTTGACAAGGTGGGTGTGTGCAAGTTTTGGCTTTTTAGTACCTTGTGTAGTTATTCAAGGCTCTCTTTTTTTTTCTTCTTAATGTTTTGGCTTGGTGGGCCGTTCAAATCTGTAATTCTTTCTTTCCGGTAATTTGTAGCAGACTCGTATTCAATTTTTTGCTGGTTTGGCTAAATTGGCATGGTTTTGATTTGCAGCTCTGGGACCTCAGGAGGGGAGAGAAAGTTGATGCCAACAATTGTAGAGGAGCTGGGGAGGAGATCACTGTTATATAGCCTGTTGATGCCTGTTATGAGTCAGTTTGTTCCTGACCTAGAAAAAGGCAAAGGAATGTACTTTTTGTTCATAAAATCTGAGGCTAAGACACCTGGTGGACTTGTGGCTAGGCCAGTTCTCACTAGTTACTACAAAAGCACCCATTTCAAGGACAGGCCTTATGACCCTTACACTAATTACACAAGCCCAAATGAAACCATTCTTTGCCCTGACTCTTACCAATCCATGTATTCCCAAATGCTTTGTGGCCTTTGCCAGCACAAAGAAGTCCTCCGTGTTGGGGCTGTTTTCGCCTCTGGTTTTATTCGAGCAATCCGTTTCTTGGAAAAATATTGGAAGTTTCTTGCGAATGATATTAGAAATGGCATAATTGACCCCCAAATCACGGATCCTTCGATACGTGAAGCAGTCATGAAAATACTTAAACCTGATGCAAAACTTGCCGATTTTATTGAGGCTGAATGCAGCAAAGAATCCTGGCAAGGAATCATAACAAGGTTGTGGCCAAACACTAAGTATGTAGATGTTATTGTGACAGGCACCATGTCACAATATATTCCAACTCTTGATTACTACAGCAATGGGCTGCCTTTAGTCTGCACCATGTATGCGTCCTCTGAGTGCTACTTTGGTGTCAATCTTAATCCTATTTGCAAGCCAAGTGAAGTGTCTTACACCCTCATTCCCACCATGGCCTACTTTGAGTTCTTACCTGTTAATAGAAATAATGGGGTCATTAACTCAGTTTCCAGGCCTAAATCACTTAAGGAGAAGGAGCAACAAGAACTGGTTGATCTTGTGGATGTCAAGCTTGACCAAGAATATGAGCTTGTGGTCACAACCTATGCAGGTAATTAAATTTATCTAAAATTAATGCTCACCCCTTTTCTTTTCTCTTAATGTATTACATAGTTTGTCTTACATACATAAAATAAAATAAAAAACTCTTGTTGCAGGTCTTTATCGCTATAGGGTTGGTGATGTGCTAAGAGTGGTGGGGTTCAAGAACAAGGCACCCCAGTTCAGCTTCATATGCCGGAAAAATGTAGTCTTGAGCATTGATTCAGACAAGACCGATGAGGTTGAACTACAGAGTGCAGTTAAGAATGCTGTGAACCATTTGATCCCATTTGATGCAACACTAGCTGAGTACACTAGCTACGCAGATACCACTACCATTCCAGGCCACTATGTGTTATTTTGGGAGCTTAGCCTCAATGGGTCAACCCCTATTCCTCCCTCGGTTTTTGAGGATTGTTGCTTGACCATTGAAGAGTCACTCAATAGTGTATATCGCCAAGGACGTGTGTCTGATAAGTCAATTGGGCCACTTGAGATCAAGATTGTTGAGCCAGGGACTTTTGATAAGCTTATGGACTATGCCATTAGCTTGGGGGCATCAATCAACCAATACAAGACCCCTAGGTGTGTGAAATTTGCACCAATTGTTGAGCTCTTGAACTCGAGGGCTGTGTCTTGTTACTTCAGTCCAAAGTGTCCCAAATGGGTCCCTGGTCACAAGCAATGGAACAAGAATTGAAGGGTGTGGAAATTAAGACCCTTTGTCTCTGATCCCAACTGCTGTTTAATTTTAAAGCCATTTCAAGGCTAATGTTAAGGACCCATTTTAGGTTAACCCGTGTCTTAATGTTTTTCTCCCTTTCTTTTCTTCTCCTTTGTACTCTCTTGAATTTTTTTTAGCCGTTGTTTAATATGCGCATTAGGGACTTTCAGATTAGCAATGTACAAAAACACCTCCTGTTCCATGGAAAGCTTCCACTTCCCCCCTTCCTTTACTTAATTTAGCTGTTCTTTTCCATTTTATTTATGGGAAATTGATTCTTAATTCGAGCCAGGAATCCTGCCCTCTTAAACCTCACAGGGCATGTACTAAAACGGCAAACAAGAAATCCACCCACTTGGAATGAAGTTGAAGCAGTCCTATCTTTATCTACTATTTTTACGATAAAGCATGCCAGCTTTTGCTACAGTGATTGAGTTAGTCCAAGAGGATGCTGTCCTTGTAGCATTTATGCCAACTTTTTTTCAAAGCGACTGGCACAACAACTAGGGCACTTCTCCTCTTTGCTGACTTCTCAGTTAACGGTACTCCAAGTAGCCATTTGTACTCTGGAACAAACAACATCAGTTAAAAAGAAGATCACCATTTCAGGGGATCGATCTCAAGTAGGTGAACTCGACACTTAAGTTTGAAAAACAACTTCATTAGCCGAACCTGGACTCTCCTGTCACTATCGTGAGAGCTAACTGAGAAGTCAAATTCAAGCCAGTAATTTTTATCCAAAAAAAAAGTCAATTAATCATGAGATGTTCTAATGTTATACTCCATCATTTAAAAAATTGGAATTTCTTTCGAAGGAGGTGTGACTTTTGCGTGGAAGTTTTAAAATCCTACCAATCAAACAATAATATTATGTTGAATATCCTGTTTATTTTGAAAAAGACAGAGAAACTAAAACCATTCAGAAGGAAGGGAGTGTAAATATCAGTTGAGTTCTAAGGTCAATGAAAACTACATTCACTCTATAATTAATCACTAAAATAATGTAATCGATTCTCCTTTTGGCATAAAAGATTCCCCAAGGAAGGGATGTTTACATAGATTCAAATAGTGAGTGTCTGGGAGGAATATAGTTTCTGCTTTTGGTTCATTTCAAAAATACGTTTCCCTTTAAAAACAAATATCAAATTAATACCTTCTAGTGTTTTTCAATGATTTTGACATGGTAATATAAAAAAAATGTTTTGAAAATATCCTGCACTATAATATAATTTCAACACAGGTAGCGCTTTCCATTCACTGCACTTGGGAGGAGTTCGTTTGGAAACCTGTGGGCTAAATTCTCTGCGAAGGCATGTAAAATTCAGGAATTCAAAGTAGCAAGGGAACCAATTAATTAATAACTCTATAGCATGATGGAGTGCTGATTTGTTTATGTCATGAAGTGTGATAGTATACGGCAAGAATAATAATATTGAATTTGCATGTTTATGATGGATAATGGTTGCCAGAAAGACTCCTTATGATCTTCCTATGCAAGTATATATGTCACTTCAAAATAATTGAACCCTGTAACTGCATGCAGCTGCCATGTCCACATTCAAGCATTATTTTATCAAACCCAGGCTAGCAAAGTGTATGCCTACACATCATTTCATGTAATGCTGAGAAAAGCAAGAAATTTATGAAGACTTGTTATTTGGTAGAGTATGGCCAATATGAGTGTGTCACTTGGACACAATCCTTGATATTGCCATGAAAATCGCCTGAAATTCGTGCAGGGGGTCAAAAGACAGCAACTGTTGATAGGGCAGGGAGCTTTTGTTTTGGAGTGGCAGGACAGATAAGGTAGGATCAGAGGCTGCTCCCTTTCGCCATTGCGATTGTCTGGGAAAACAAACAAAATCGTTTTTGTTTTTTCAGAATGGGCAGTCAGATAGTAATGATAGCAGCCTGTCAGCAGCCAGATAATGCCCCAGAAAAAAAAGAGACAAATCTCAGAGACGTATCCTCAGTTTTTAGAAAAAGAAAGAACAAAAGCAGAGGCTTGCCACTTATTTGAAGATAAGGTGATATCTTTTTGTTTCTGGTGCATGTTTGCTCTGTGCCTGTATGTGTGTGTACGGTATGGTGCGCTGTATTGGTTTCATACGGTGGGTCTGTCAGCCAGCCTTCATGATTTCCTTAATGAATTTTTTTTATTTTTTTTTTGAGCACCAATTTTACTCTGTCTACTCAATACAATAACCCCATGATTTGCTTAATTGCTTTCATATGTTCATTGTAAAGTTTTGAACAATGGAATAACAAAAGCTTTCATATGTTCTTTACAATGAAGGATAACAAATAAATAAAAAAAATTAATTCACAATGCAACGTATTCAAGATAAAATTTAGAATCATAAAACCCGAAAAATGAAAATAAAATGAGGGATTAAATATTTGGTTTGCAAAGAAAAGATCAAAATCATTTCCACTTTAAACCAGCTAGCACAAATCTCTTAAAGTAGATCATTTTGGAGAGGAAAATGAAGTGATTTAAATTGGTTATTTGAATTCTTGATCATTTAATGGAGTAAAAATCATTGCAAAAATAAGTAAATAAAATAGTTTCCACACATTTGGTGGACATCAATTGCAAGCAAGCATGCAATTGAAGCCCTCCATTACAACATGCAAATCTGTGAAGCTGCACTACAAATCCTTTTAATTTACGGCAAAGATAATAGTGGGCATGAATGGTGTTCAAATCATCTTATCGCACTCGTTCTTCTTTTATACAAGTCATGTTGATGTTAACCCTATCCTCCTTTGAATTAACGCATCAATTCACTGACGCAGAAGCCTCAAAGCTCTTTCAAGCACTTGATCATGGCTGGCTAATAAACATGTATACCTCACATCATCAATGGAAGGAAGGATCGATAGTGAAGTTGGGACTAAATCATGCATATAATCAAGGCATAAAGTACTTGAAATCACTTAAATTAACCCAACCCACGACTCATTGTTGCCCAATATAATCCAAAAGATTAAATGGCTTTATGAATGGATGGATCATAAAGCATCGCATGCCAGCAATAGCAATTCTTCTTGTCATTTCACTTTTGTACGCTAGTGTAGATTCAATTCTGGCCTGAAATTCCGGTCTTTGTGAGGTAAAAAAAAAAAAAGGAATAGCGTGCAATTAAGCCCGTTCTATCATCTTATCTCTTCCCCCTCTTCTTCTTCCTCTTCCTCTTCTTCTTCTTCTTCTTCTTTGATTGATGCCTTCTTGATGGTACCTCCATTCTTCTTTCGAATGCATTTACGTACTCACTATCCTATTTGTCATCAGCCTCCTGCTTTCCCTACCGTTTCAAAGTATCTCCTGTCCATTTCGATGCATAAATAATTCGAAGAGCATGTACACTTGGTAAATGTATAATTTTGGAGCCTTAATTAATAACAAGATTTTAATTTTGTGTTTTTGAGATTTTTATAGCTTTTCTATTGATTGTGTAATATTTATCATTATCCAAACTTGAATTTAAAATTATTATTCATGTACAACCTAAAATCTAAATGGGTATAGATTTTGAATACTCAAACTCAATTGGATCATGTTTTCGAATTCATTGGTTATTCATAACCTAACACCAACCCGATTCGACCCGCCGAACATAAACCCATTTCCATCCTAGTCTTACATATGCGACTCAAGGATTGCTTCGAACTCCAAAGTTCATGTGACAAATTCATCCCAGTGTGAACTTACAAGAAAAGGATCTTCGGCACATATTATGCTAGTGAGAGGAAGAGAATGAATCAAAGGAAGGGAGGGAATTCTGACAGCCACAAAGACGAGATACCCTAATTATTTTTATATGTAAGCTTGCTCTTAATATAAATTTGTGAGACTTTAAGATCATTGTTGATTTTGAGTTTAAGGGGTAGATTAATTTATAGTTGATTCGAGGTTTGGTTTAAGATGCTCGACAGATTAGTCAGGACTTAGACATTGAATGGCTGGGTTGGTGTAGTGTAAGCGATACGAACGTAATAATTTAAGTATACAATCAAGACTAATTAAGATTGTTTTTCTTTAATAAAGAAGTGTAGCTCAATTAGTTAAGTTTTAAGTTTGTTTTTTATAGATCATTAGTTTGAGTTTCACAAATCTCAAGCCACAAGAGACTTACATAGTCGTTAATTTCAGGACCCGTAAGATTAATCAAAGTATGTGCAAGATGGTCCGGACATTCACGTTAATAAAAAAAATATTTTTTTTAAATTAAAATGTTTCAATCCATCAAGTTTTTTTAAAAAAAATAAAAAGTGAACATATAAAAATAAAAATATAAGATGTTGAGGAAAATAATAACCAATTATTCTCAATTTCTAGGGTTATTTGAAGATATTATAATTATAGTGTTCTCATGTTATAAACTATGAAAAAACTATTTATTATCATGATGTTTTTTTCTTATCATGATGTAATTTAACTAATCATATTTTAATTCTTATAATGAATATAATTATAGTAATTACATCTCAAAAAAATACCTTGTTACATTTAAAAAGAAAATAAATATCATTTATTTTTAATAAGTGATTATCAACTGTTAAGTAAACTCATTTATAAGAAATTATCAAATTTTCTCATTATTATTATTATTATTATATATAAAATAAGTACAATTGCAATAAAAAAAAGATTTATTACCTTAGAGAACCAAAAATATTATTTAAATTATATAAACAAAAACAATTTGTACTTTTCATAAACTTAGAATTATTGTATTTGAATTTTATTTTATTTTTAAATTTTAGAACACCATTTTTGTAATTATTTCAAAGAACTACAGCAAGTTGCAAATCAATTTAATAGGTTATCCACAAACTTTTAAAATGGAATCTAAAAAGGACATGGAAAAAACAATATACCGAAGGCTTAAAGGCGAAGACGACATGTAAGAAATTTAGACAAATCCACGTAAGACGCTTCAATCGAGACCCTTCTTTTCGTGGGACCTACGTGAGTCTGCACGTTTGTGAAGAAGCGAAGAATCCGGTAAAATAATATTCGGATGTGGGAGGTTCCTTTCTCTTCGAGTGGGGGACCATTACACACATCTGCCACGTTTCTCACTTCATGAGTTGACCAAAACTTTATGGGCCCAACCTGCTGTGCCAATCAAAGAACAGCAATCCACGTGGGGCTGTCCTTTTAAGTTTGTTATCTTCTGGGCCCCACAAATAAGCGCAGGTTTCGTATGGTGTTAGTACCACGGAAGCTATGTGATCTTGTCTTGTCATGTACTGACACGTAGCAATAAGAAAAATTAAGGACCGAGAGTGTTCTTGGTGAGGATCAATCTTGAGTTGATTAATCCAAATTAGTTTCAATCATGTTGAGAGAGAGATGTTTAGCATTGTATTAACAACTAAATTCTAATAATTAGTTTTTGGTGTTGTTAAAGAAAAATCCATCAAGTTCTTGAAGAAAAAAAATTAAGCGACAAATTAATATTTAAATTAATGTTGTGGAAATTTTGGTCTCTCAAGTTTACAAAAATTATATTGATGGTTTATTTTTTAATGAAGATAATTTCCATTCAAATATTATAGAACAATTATTTTAGCCTATGATTAAACATATCTTCATTATATCTTTGTTATTTAAATTAAATATGCATGATTATTTTTTTTTATTTAGTGTCTGTTTGAAAGTGTGATAAAAGTTGTTTTTTAAAGTTTTTTTCATTTAAAAATGTTTTTTATTAAAATTTATTTTTGATATCAACACATCAAAACTATCAAAAAATACAAAAATAATAATTTGAAGCTAATTTTTTCTCTAAAAATACAGTTACAGCACAATATCAAACACTAATTTACAATCAAAACAAACATGATCAAGAATATCAGTACCACTACGAGCTAAATCACACCTTATACAAGAACAAGTCTTAATAAAATGTTTAGCTGGTTTTTTATTTAAAAACCGATAAAAACAAACGCAATCCTCCCATGTAATAGCGAGGGGAGTGTAATAAATGACAAAAGGCGTCAATTTTATGGCTGAATTTGTGTTCAAAAAGAGAAGTGAGTAAACTCAGACAAGCAAAGCTTGATGGAGTGTAAAGGGGCATGGAGCTAGGTCTTTTTATGCATGAATTAGGGTTAACCCCTAGCCCATAACTTTCTTTCTTCTTCTTCTTCTTTTTTTTTTTGTTTGCTTATCTCTTGCCATGTTAGTGATTTAACCATCTGGAAAGCACATGGTGAAGAAAAACGAGGATTGATTGAGAGCGATTGAAAAGTTTGATTGAAACATTGAGGGGCTGATCGATTGAACTCTTGCTTTTACAGACAACTAAACCAACACTGACTGTGATTGTAGCCAAATTATTGTCTTCAGTGATGCTGATAGTGGGCAAAAGTTGATTGATAGACAGCGAGTTTTGCAGCCAACAGTGAGAAATGTAACATGCCTTCAGAAAACAAAAAAAACCAGTGCGGGATCGATACATCTGAGCAGCTTTTTCTCTCTTTTTTTTTTAAAAAATAAAATAAAATGTTTTGTCTGAATTCATGTTACAGGGAGAGATCAGATTGTAGGGTTCATTCATGTATCCTATTTTTATTACAAAGGCACAATAATTGTTGGTGGGCTATTATATATGTGATATATGGTATATATTAAATAATTTAATCCAAAGTCAATATTTTGGGGTTGGGAGAATCCGCTACAACTCCCAAAAATCCAGTGTTGAAAATCAATGTCTCCTTTGCCTATTAGTCACTTGGATAGCAACAAGCAATTGCAAGCAAAAAAAAAAAGAAAAAAAAAGAATCTCCACAAATTATTAATCTCTACACAGAGGGCTTGCACGCATTAAGAGTCAAAGTGGGTCCAAGATGATGATGATGATGATAATAATAATAATAATAATAATAATAATAATAATAATAATAATGATAAGGTAAACCAACCCCCCAAGAACAAAAAAAAAAAGGAAAAAAAAGGGAAATAATTTGCCAAAATTAGCATAATTTAGAGCCACACCACCCAAAATAAAGCCTCTCTCTGTCGGGCCAAGTCCACGTGAATCGTTGCATTTCACTAAACCCTAAAGCCGAAGGTGACGGCCCAACTACAGTTTACGACACGTACATCGGCAGACACGAGCACGTGTGATCATGAATGCTCACCCTGACCGGCCCTCAGAGAAAACCCCACCCACACGTGGGGGAGAACTTACGTTGTTTTCTTGTCGGGCCTTTTATACAAGGCCTCCCAGCCCGTTCTGGGCCCAATATGTAGACATTAACAGCAGTGTTGTAACTGTCGGTCGTGGGGTGATGCAGTAGATGTTTTTCTAGAAGAATAATTTGTTATATTTATGTGATCCCATGTAATGGCTACCTAGAGACTTGTATTGTTCTATGAATCTCAATAATCAATGAGATTATTAGGAGATTGAGCCTTAAAATAAAT
>Ga0325411_1008957_pt1 | contig 10764 bp, 3 predicted proteins | sample PopdelMetagenome_13_FD_206181 | JGI IMG/M metagenome (GOLD analysis project Ga0325411, IMG submission 206181) | Populus deltoides microbial communities from Bellville, Georgia, United States - Xylem-PdIQD-R4 | ecosystem: Host-associated > Plants > Phyllosphere > Stem > Wood/Secondary xylem...
AAATATTTAACAAACACCCCCCCCCCCCCCCCCCTCTTTTATCAATAACTAGAGAACAAAGGTGAGAAATCTTCACGCAAAAACTTGTTGGACAAATTATTCCTATTAACATTATTTTTCCAACATCATCATCATGTATAAATTAAAGTACTATAAACTACCCACCCCCCCAAAAAAACAAAATTACGCATAGAATTTAGTTGGTTTTCTTATTTAATTTTATTATCAAGACAGAACTCTATGAAACTAACAACCTCAGCCCCAAGCTTTGGACTGAAACCTTTGAATTTTTGCTTTCTTTGCTGAAAATGGAGTCATACGAGGTTATGTGATATACAAATAATTAATATTATATAAAAAAAATGACCTTGAAGTGAAAAAGGAAGTAGACTAATCTGTCCTTAAATTTTAGGTTTAGTTTCTAACTGGATTTGTGGCCTCCGCTTCATTATTGCAGGTCCTTTTTTTTTAAAAAAGTGAAAAGATACTAAAAACAAATACCATACCAATTAATAATTTAAATAATATGAATAAAAAAATAATAAATAATAAATAAAATGATAAGAGATGAAATCGTTAAAAAAATATCAATAAACAAAAATAAAATTTGATAGAAAGAAAAAAAAAATCATTGACGATGAAAATGTGAAAAAAAATCTAAATAATAATTCCAAACGAAACAAATAACTATAAAAAATAGAGATCAAATCAGAAAAATAAAAAAACAGAAGAGGGTAGAATTGAAAAATAAATTATACTTTTATGATGAAAGTATGTTTAATCTTTAAAAAAATGTGACTAGGGGCATATACATGGTCAAGGAAAAAAGGCTGATAAATGCACAAATAAAAAAAATATGGAAAACAAAAAAGCTGATAAATGCACAAATAAAAAAATGAAAAACAAAAAAAATACACTGTCAAAAATATAGAAGGTAGATAAAAAAAATTAATCACTAATGATATAAATGCATAATGATAAAATTGAAAAAAAAATAGCTTTAAAGAAAAAAATAAAAAAAAATCCCGAGCAAACCTTCTAAACTTGAGCAAAGGTCTCAAACACGCAACAAAGAGCAACAACAATTAAAAAGATCTAAGAAAATTGAGGTCATTTAAAAAAATAAATAAAAATAATTTAAAAAATTATCTCAAATAAAATAAATAGTAATAAAAAAAATGAGAATTAAATTCAAAACAAAAAAATAAAAGGGGATAAAATGGAAAAACAATTATAACCTTATAAATTATTTTTAAAAAAAATCATTTCAAATATTGAAGGAAAGTTTCGTGAAAAAAATATAAATTTAAAGAATTAGTCAAAAAAAAATACCCAACAAATAACAATACATAACAAGACCAAAGATAATCAAATCATCTTCTATACCAACAAACAATTCCACAAAAAGCAAGCTAAAAAAAAGAAAACCAGTATTCAATTGAATAAATAGTGAAGGATGAAATGAGAAATTTTTTTTTTATCTTGGATGAAGGAAAGAAAAAAACTAAGCAAACCTGAACAAACATCCTAGACCTAGACAGATCTCAAAAACTCACAACCTGTGAAACTCTGGTTCTAAATCCAATCAAGAAGTTTATTATAAACCATTTTAAAAATATCAATTGCAAAACTTGCCAAAGCAAAAAAATTAGCAAAAAATCAAATGAGAGCGAAGAATAAAAATTCATTTTGTTAGAAAAAAAATAAAATGAGAGTGAAATTGTAAGAAAAAATCAATTTAAAAAATGATTTCAAATAAAAAAATAGCAATTAAAAAAATAGGAAACAAATTTAAAAGATGAAAAAAATTAAAATGAAATTGAAAATAAATAACAATTTTATAAATTATTCAAGACAAAAAAAATCACAATAAAAAAAAGATACTAAATATGAAGAATCAACAAATAAAAGGGTTTTTCTTAAATTTTTAAAGGATTGACATGAAAACCTAAGGATGAAGAGAGAGAAGAAGGGGAAAGACATGGTCGTTGTCGGTAAACCGCCGTGAATATTGGAACACACGCCGCCTCATCAAGTCAAGGGAGTCGAGATCTTCCAAACACCACCCTGAAAAGCAACATTTGATGGCTAGACAACGCGGGAGCTATCCACATACTAGCGTGTACATTGTATGCGCCATCAAGTTTTTGTTTAAATAATATTTAATATATGTGAATTACTATAGTACCTTTGAGCAACCTCTAAATTTATAATAAAACTAATGTAAAATTAACCAAAAACCCTTATGAGAGATTATTTTTGTCTCCAATATCATCAAAGTAATTAACTATTTTGAAATAAATGAAATGAATAAAACACCCCTGAATGAAAGGCATTTAAGGCTGAAGTAATAGTTTTACTTTGAAAAAAAATGACAAATATAACCCCATACAATATGTTAATGACAATTATGTCGTGTCATGGTGAAAAGACAATCTTTTCCCCAAAACCTAGTTCAATGATTTTTTTTCAATGACAAAATCATAATTATACTATTACAATGAGTGGTAATTTATGTCTTATTGCACAATAATTGTTGTAAGAGATTTAGTTTTTTTTGTTAATATATCCTTAGAATTCTAATTGTTTTTAATTTATCATTATATTTTATATAATTCTTTAATCTATCATTCTAGTAGATACTAGATTATTAACCTACATTATGTTGTGGGTCGAATCAAGTATTTTAGAATATTAAAAAAAATATTCAAGAGTTGCTAATGTTTTTTTTTAATAGATAAAAATTTAAATCATGTGGGGGGTTGGGGGATGACTTGATGTGACCCGACTAATTTTGCGGGTACAAAAATAATCCAAACAATAGATAAAAATGTAGTTTGACTCAAAAAATTCAAGATGATATCTTCTTTTTTTAATATTGAGACAATGACATATTGGATCGACCTAGATCAACACGGGTTCACCTTCCACATACATAACCCTGGTCAAAAGATCATGATAACCTTATAGAAAGCAAATCAAAATAAATTATGAAACTTAATTCTCAATAAACTCAATGTTAAAAGAAAGAATTGAAAAAAAATCAATTAAAAAACACCTTAGTCAATATTGGTTAACTTGTCAAACCTTATATCTGAGTCATGAGATCAAAATAACCCTATAAAAAGCAAATCAAAACAAATTATGAAACTCAATTCTCAATCAACTTGATGTTGAAGTATTAAATTGAAAAAAAATAATTAAAAAAAGAACATAATAAAATGACTTAAGCCAACCCACCAAATCATGACCTATGTAACCTCATAGAAGCAAACCAAAAAATAATCTGAGTGAACTTGGAGTAACTTACCAAACCCGTAACTCGAATTATGAGGTTGAGAAGACCAATAAAAAGCAAATCAAATAGATTATGAAGCATAATTTCTAATCAAACCATTATCGAATGATAAAATTTAAAAAAACAATATCTAAGAAAATAAATAAATAATATTTGAGTCAACCCGGGTTTACCTGCCAAACTCGTGACTTGGGTCGTGAGACTATGATAATCTCATAGAAAGCAAACTAAAATAAATCATAAAACCTAATTCCTAATTCCTAATTAATAAAATACTAAAGGATGAAATTGAAAAAAATATATAAAAAAACTCGAGTCATTTAGGTTAACCAGTCAAACCCATGGCTCGAGTCATGAGACCGATATAACCCTGAAAAAAGCAAATTAAAACAAACCATAAAACCTAATCCGAAACAAAGTAAAAATTAAAGAATAAAATTGAAAAAAAAAAAACAAAGCACTATTGAAATGGATAGTGTTTTGTGAGATGCAGCACGGTAAAAGCACCACATCTTTTAGTGTTTTGTTAATATTCATGAGAACCAATGAAAATGAAAAAACTACAATTCGAGTACCAAAATTTTAATTTTTATTATGGTTAAGTGCTTAATATTTTATTATATCTAAAGTTAAAAGAGCTTACTGTTTAATTGTGCATTTTGCACAGTGAATTACCGATTTGCCCTAACTATTTAAGTCTTATAGCAATCATTCAAGGGTAATTTAGTATTTTCTATGGGACTCACTAGTCTTTACAAGAATGAACAGGGTTAAATAGTCTTTTTGAATATTTATTGCACAATTAATTATTTTATTACCCTTGACAAAAAAAATTAAACTTTGGTCAAAGGGCTTTCTAGTCTTTAACTTAATTTTATAACAGTTAAATTACATCGTTGCCTTTAGAATTTAAAAAGCTCTGTCTTTGAATTAGGCATTCTTTTGTCTTTTGCATTTGGTTATTTGGTAGTTATTGAGTGGTGTTAGGGGCATTTGGGTAATTTCATAAATAAGCCAAAAAAAGTTGGAAGTGCATTAACAATGTCTGCCAGGTTTGGATAGTGCATACGATGTTGTCTGGTAGCCAAAACCTTGCTTTAAAGGCGATGGTCGAGGCGTCTCAGCGTCCCCTTTACATACAAGCGACTCGTGTGTCCTAATTGTTACTGGTTGCGCATGTGGCCTTTTTCTTTTTCTTGTTTTTTTTCTCCCTCTCCTACTCGATTTTCCTTTTGCCTTCAAAAAATTAAATCAGCCCCTGAGGTTTGTTGTCCTTATTACAATTTTTTTCATTTAAAATAATTTATGAAATTAAGGATTTTTTTAATTTCATCCCCAATAGATTTTCTCATTTGTTAGATTTGGTTCTCATTCTTTTAATTATTTTTTGTTTTATTTTAGATGATTTTTCAAATTGTTTTTATATATATAATTTCATCATTCTTGAGTTTTTTTTCTATCAAATCTAATTCTTTTTTTTTATTGCTATTTTTTTACCTTGCAAGATTTTTTTAGATTTTTTTTTTATTATTTCATGCTGTAACATTTAATTGGCCTGGTGTTTAGCTTATTAGTTGAGTTCAAGTCTACAATTAAACGAGTTGTAGGTTTAAGAGATTAACTTTGATTTACAAAGTTGACACGGGCTTCCTCGTTTTTTTCTTCCTTTTTTTAAAGCTTTTTTTTCATCTTTCAGCATTTTGTTATTTTTTATTCATTTTTTATGAGATTTTTTAGTGTTTCTGAATATAAGACAAGTTGCCTCGGTTTTTAAATTTAGCCTTCTAAAGGATTTTTGTTTTTAAATTAAATTAAATTAATTGATCTCATCCTCTAACATTTAATTCTTTAGTTGTTGAGCTTTTGGGTTGAGTCCGGGTTGAGAATTTAACGGATTACAGGTTTAAGAGTTTAACTCAGGTTTATAAGGTTCACTTAAGCTTGCTTGATTTATTTAGTTTTTGCTCTTTACTTTGCGATCTCATCCTTGAACATTCTTTTTATTTATTTTCTATGAGATTTATCTTTCTTTTTTAAATAACAAGGGTTGCCTCAAGTTTTTTTTTTTTCAATCTTTGTTAAATTTAGAATTTTTAAAGTGAATTTTTTTAATTAAATTAAATTTATTAATTTTATCCTCCGGCATTTAATTTAATAGGTGTTGAGCTTTTTAGTTTAGCCCAAGTCATTAATTTAACATATTATGAGTTTGAGAGAATAACTTAGGTTTACAAGATTCACCTTGGTTTTTTCTTCTTCTTTTTTTAATTTTGTTTTGTTTCATCCACCAACTTTTTTTTGTTTGCTTTAGTTGGGATTTTCCTATTGTTTTGAAAGTAATAAGGGTTAACTCAGATTTTTTTTTTACCTTTATTGAATCTAGCTTTTTAAAAAAGTATTTTATTTTTAAATTAAATTAAATTAATTGCACGGAAATAAGCATTAGATGCTTGATTTATGATGTTTTTTTTCTTTTATTACTCTGACAATACGAGCAACCTCTTTCAGTTACCAAATTCTTAGATTTTTCTTACTTCCAAATCATTGATATCACATGAATATTTTTTTAGAAGCGATAAAAAATTATTCTACCTCACATCACATCACATCGTAACACAAGCCATTTATCTATTTTTATATATTTGGAGTACCTAGTCTTTGATTTTAATTGATTTTAAAATGTTGACGTAGTTTGGATCAATTAACAATTAACACATAACATTATGTAACTAATATACATGGTAAAAAGTGTGTACCATCCATATTTAATGAAAAATAAAGTAGGTTCTGGAAATTTGAAAAAAAATAAAAAATAAAAATAGTAAAAAAATAAAAAAAATAAAGTAATAAAAAATAAAAGATTAGAAATGGAAACTTCATTTTCATTTTTGATTTTTTTACAGTTTTTCCTTTTCCTTTTTAATTTCTGACACCTGTTTTCTTTTATATACTTTTTATAATTTCTTCTATCAATAAATATGAGCAAGATTTTTTTTTATCACATGCTAGTTGATCATGACCATGTCAACATTTTTAAAGCTCAAGTGATGAAGGGAACTTAAATATAAAAAAGAAAAAACCAAATATTGGGTTTTCAATTAGATAGAATAAATGGTTAAGTATTCAAACAAAATAAAAATCAAAGGTTTGGCGCTTAAATTATGGTTTTTTCTAACAAAAATATGAAATTGTTAAAAAAAATAAAGAGCAAGTAAAAACATGCGTATTCAGAATAAAACTTAAAAGAGAAATTCATACATTTTCTTATATACATTTTTCAATCCTTAGTATACAAGACAAATAGTCTATTTATAAGAGAAGAATTGAGAACATTAAAGGATACTAGAAAATCCAAGTGTCATGGAAAACCAAGAGACTAAACGCACGAGTCATAAAATTTAAAAGATTTTAATAGGCATTCAATATATATAACTATAGATTTTATAACACTTTCCCTTGAATAAATATTTATTAAAAATATGTCTCATTAAAACCTTGCAAAGAAAAACCTAATGAAAAAAAACCTAAGCAAAAGAAATAAAGTACAATATTTTTATGTGATTTCTGAATACTTTAGAATTTAATAAAAAGTTTAATATAGATACTTCAAAATCTATATTTGAATGCTTTAGGATTCATAAAAATATCAAATTGCCTCATTAGAACCTTGCAAAGTAAAATCCAATAAGAAAAACCTAAGAAAAGGAAAAAGAGTACAATTTGCATTAACTTCACCTCAAAAATACATGTCTTATGATAAATCTTTAAGATGCACATTACAATATTATGGACAAGCTTCTTAAAAGTTGAGGCAGGTAAAGACTTTGTAAATAAGTTTTTTAAATTATCATTTGATCTGATTTGTTTGATATCAATTTTTCCTTTTTGTTGAAGCCCATGAGTATAAAAGAACTTTGGTGAGATATGTTTTGTCTTGTCTTCTTTAATGTAGTCTCCTCTAAGTTGAGTGATGGAGGCAACATTATCTTCAAACAATATTATGGGACTATCTTCAATGGTTGACAATCCAGAATTTTCTTTTATGTGTTGGATAATTGACCTTAGTCATATACAGTGTCGACTTGCTTCATAGATTGCAATAATTTCTGAATGATTTGATGAAGTAGCCACTAATATTTGTTTGTTAAATCTTCAGGAAATTACAGTACTTCCATATGTAAATAGATAATTTGTTTGTGATCTTTCTTTGTAGGGATCAGAGAGATAACTTGCATCTGCATATTTAATCAATTATGAATTTAATTCACTATAAAATAACCTCATTTTAGTTGTTCCATGGATATAACGAAGTATATATTTGACCTCATTTCAATGTTTTTTTATAGGAGTGGAACTGTATCTTGCCAATAAATTGATTGCAAACGTTATATCTAGTCTTGTACAATTTGCAAGATACATGAGTGCTTTAATAGCACTGAGATATGGTACTTTTGGACTAAGAATTTCTTCTTCCTCTTTTAACGGTAAAAAGGGGTATTTCTTCTCATCAAGTGATCAAACAACCATATATGTATTCAAAGGATTAACATTGTCCATGTAAAGGTGCTTCATGACCTTTTTCGTATGCGCCGATTGATGAACAAATATTCTATTTGAAAGATGTTCAATTTGTAAACCAAGATAAAATTTTGTCTTTCCGAGATCTTTCATCTCAAATTTATCTTTCAAATAGGTTGCAGTTTTTATGAGCTATTCAGGAGTACTAACAAGATTTAAATCATCAACATATACTATAACAATATCAAATCCAAATGTGGTTTTCTTAATAAAAATGCATGGAAAAATCTCATTATTTTCAAACCTTTATTCTATGAGGTATTCATTAAGACAATTATACCATATTTGACCAGATTACTTCAACTCATATAAAGATTTTTATAGTTTAATAGAATAAACACTTCTGGGTTTATCCTAAAAGGCTTCAAGCATTTTGAATCCTTCAGGGATTTTTATATGGATATGTTTATCTAATAATCCATATAGATACATTGTAACTACATTTATTAAACACATATCTAGAGTTTCTGAGACTACTAAACCAATCAAGAATCTAAAAGTAATTGCATCCATGACTGGAGAATAAGTTTTCTTATAATCAATGCCAGGTTTTTGTGAGAAACCTTGTGCAATAAGTTGCGCCTTATATCGAATAATTTCATTATTCTTATTTTGTTTTCTAACAAAAACCCACTTATATCCAATGGGTATAGCACCTTTAAGTTTATAAACTACAGGTCCAAATACTTCACATTTTGCAAGTGAGTTTAACTCTTATTGGATTGCTTCTTTCCATATTAGCGAATCATTTCTATATCGACATTCTTCAACAGTTTATAGTTCAATTTCATTATCATTTCTGGTGATGCCAAAAGCAACCTTAAATGCATGTATGTCATTTATAACAATTTTATTTTGATCCAAAATCTCTCTTGTGTGAACATGGTTTATGGAGATCTTATTTTTTTAAGTACCTTTATCTCTTTAGGAGATGCCTTTTCAGGAGGAGCAATATTAAAAGATGATTTTAACATGATATTTATCGTTTGTTTTATGGATGAGGAATCTTCAGGAGTACCATCATCTATTTGTTGTAATTTTTGTTTTCTAGGATTTTTGTTCTTAGCACCAACAAGTCTTTCCCTAATGATAGGAAAATGTTATCATCAAAATGACAGTTTTCAAAACGTGCTTTAAAAACATCACCGATTAAAGGTTCAAAGAATCTAAATATAGATGGAGAATCAAAATCAACATAAATTTATATTCTACATTGTGGATCATTTTAATTCTTTGTACAGGTGCTATAGGCATATAAACCGCACAACCCAAAGTCCTTCATAGCTAACTTTATGATAATAACTAATATGATATTACTAATTACTCTAAGATCACCATAAGTTTTTTGTTAATTTTTATTCTATTTCGATATTATTTTTGATATAATACTAAGTCATCCATATATCACCCTTTTAGTTTCGATGATTTGATTTAACAACATCATGAGAATAATAAATTAAAAACTCACTTATTTTACAGGAGTAATTGATTCAATTAAGGATAAACAATTATTATATTATATAAGGACAAACTAAGGACATTTTTTTCCTTCAAATTTTATACATTTTTCATTGAGTCATAGCCTAAACTATCAAAACGAAGGCCACCACGCAGGATGTTAATGCTTCTCCTAATTGGACGGCTGGATGGTGTCCTCACCCCGTCGTTGTTAGAGTTGGTGAATGTTAGGAGGCATTGGTGTTGAAAAGTTTTTCCCTGTAGAAAAATTACATGGAAGTTGGTGGACTTGGGGTTGTTGAGGATCCTCTGGTCATTTTGATGAAACCAACTCTCCTGATAGCGACAACATATATCCTTTCTCTCCACCTCACTACTAAAATGTGAGTAAATTATAAAAATAGTCCCTCTAGTTTAAAAAAACAACTTAATTAGTCCTCCTTGTTTTGAAAACTATTTATTTAGTTATCTTGTCTTTTCATGTTTTTTTCTATTTTATTTTTTAAACAGAAAAAATATTGTGAGGATATTGATGAAAAAAGATGAGATTTCTTTTAAGGTGTGTTTAGAAATGCAGTCCAACAACGTTTCTAGAAAATTTTGATTTTTTTTGCTTTAACTTAATTTTTTTCTAGTGTTTTTGAATCGTTTTGATGTGCTGATATCAAAAATAAATTTTAAAAAAATATTATATTAATGCGATTCCAATCGAAAAACATTTTAAAACATAAATTTTATCATATTCTCAAACATGCCCTTAAAATACAGTAATATTAATTAAGCATAGTTAACATTGTTAAGGGACCAAATAATTAGTTTCTCAAAACAAGGACAGATTAATTTGTTTCGTAAGACTAAAAGGACTAGTTTATAATTTACTCTAAGATGTCGGTAGCCTTTTCGTAAGGGAGTGTGCTAACAGATTATTTTCAAAGTATTTTTCACTGAGAAAAACATCAAAATAATAATTTTCATTTTAAAAAAATTATTTTTGTTATCACCAAGTCAAAATAATCTAAAAACATAAAAAAAAAATTTTAACATAATTTTTTTTTCAAATTTTACCCAAATCCCATTTCAAACACACTGCCAAATGGTGGCTGAGACTAGCTGAGAGCGACCAAATTTTAAACACACAAAGATATGTGTAAAAGTTGACAAATCAACTATATAGTCTATAAAGGCAAAACACTAAATTAGTGGGTGCATTTCTTAATTCTCATATACAAAATAGTGTGCGAATTTGGATGATTAAATTATTATTAATTTTTAGGACTTTTGGCAATTTCTCACCAACCCCCACTTGGGCCTTGGCTTCCATGAATGTCAATTTATCAACACAGGCTATACCTTATTAAAAAGATAAAAAGAAACTCATAAATTTGGCAGCAGCTTTTTTTGACTGTTGTTGATAATTAGAAAACTTTTTT
>Ga0325411_1008958_pt1 | contig 10764 bp, 6 predicted proteins | sample PopdelMetagenome_13_FD_206181 | JGI IMG/M metagenome (GOLD analysis project Ga0325411, IMG submission 206181) | Populus deltoides microbial communities from Bellville, Georgia, United States - Xylem-PdIQD-R4 | ecosystem: Host-associated > Plants > Phyllosphere > Stem > Wood/Secondary xylem...
TTTTCTTTTGAATTTTAGCTCAACCCTTCATAATTGGAACATTTTTATCTCTGTTAACATTGCTAACCACCTTTTGCAATCTACCTGTCCTTTTATCGCATTGCGAAAAATTTTCATAGATGTTGATATTTTTTTTATTTTCGTATAATAAATAATATTGTTGATATGATAGATTAATTAATAGATAATTTAATTTTTCATATGTCGATATTTTAATTTTTTTTATTTTCGTATAATAAATTACAAAATTTTTCATACATGTTTGATTTATGTATTTTTTAAAAAGAATCAACGTAGGGATGTAGGGATGATATGATAGATTAATTCTATATTACTTCTCTATAACTTTGGATTTGTGAGTTAAAGGGAGCTATTGGCAATACTATTTTTTATTCACTTTTTATTATATAGTAAATGTTATCTTACCAGCAGAGTCACCTTTAAGTTGACAACGTTATATTTTATATAAAAGATATTATTGATATTTGATGTTATACATTTATATTTTTATATATATCTTGATGATACCAATAAAATAAAAAATAGACTAATAATATGCTTGGTTTAAAACAAGCTTTAAACAAGTTATATATGAATAACATATCAACAAACATGATGAATTTCATGAAGAAATCAATTAAAAAGTCCAAAAAAAAAATTAAAGTGAAAACTTAAATTAAGTGTTCATTCTAGTGCTCATGTAAATCTTTATATCCTACTTGATACCAAAATTATAATGAACTCACACACACACTTCAGTACTCTGCATGCATTAAATGATTGCTAAATAACATGATATAATCTAAGATAGATGATTGTAAGAATTCACTTAGGTTAATCTCTTAAGACTAGAATTGTACATTAACTGGTCAAATGCTTATTCATCCGTGATGAACACTTGGGAATTCTACAGGAACCGGTCAACTGTTTGAGTTGTTAGTGAGACTATAACGACTATAAAGGATTAGCTTTTCATAGAAACATATATATAGCTTGCGTAATTGCTAAACTAGAAAGGGATTCCAAGTATATATGATATACAAGTTATTTTAAGTGTAAGAACACTACAAAATCATCAATCCTTGATTATATTCTAATTTGTGATATTAAACCTTGATATTCTATCATAAAAGTATTTAATCTCATTATCACTATACTTAAACACTTTTAAATAATATAAGTGTTATCTTGTAAGATATAAATATATTAGAACTTTCAATTATATTATTCATTGTATTGAGAGAGTTAATTATGATAACAAAATCACACTTGTAAATCTTTGAGAGTTAGATAAAAACTCTTAACATTGGTGAGGTAATCTCAATAAGAAAAAAATCTTGAAGAGGGCATATCTTCAAGTTTGAAAAATCTTGAAGATGACATATCTTTAAGTGAGAAAAATCTAAGAGGAAATATCTTCAAATGGTGCAAGAATCTTGGTGTGAATTCATCATGTGACTATTATACTCTTAAACTTGGACAAGTGAAAACATACAATACTTAATTACGGGTTGGTACTTGAGATATGGATGTAAATTTGTCATACCACGTTAAAAACGAGTTTGCAAATTCTCTTTCCTTTATCTGTTTACTTGAAACACTTTAATTATATTGTTTATTTGAAGTTATTTACATTATTTGTCAATATTAGTGATATACCTAATTCACCCATACTCTTAGATGTTATAGTTACCTTAATCATTCAACAACAAATATATACAAATAAATATTCTTAAAACTTTTATTTGTAAATATTGTTTTTTAAATTTTTCTATGTGTTCAAATGTTTTTTTAAGGAATTTTCATGTGTTAGGATACATTATGTTGTTTATTGTAAATAAATTCGAGGTTGGGTCAACAAGACCAAACAAAGGTGATTGAGTAATAGTGGTGGCCTTTGGGACCTATTTTGAATATAATCAAGGAACACGAGCTTAAACTCCAAGTAGACATTACTATCCTCTCTAACCCATGTATTCCCAAAAAAAAAAAAGAAGGTTTGGGCTATATTGTTGAGGTCAGGTCCCAAATCATTATTTTAGATTATAATATTCTTTTACCTTTAAAATCAAATACATATACCAGTTTAAGAAAACATTAACATGTATACACAACAAGAATCTTTATCATAAGAAACACACATGATGCAATTTACCTAAGGTAATATATCATCTTCTATTTGGTATAATTAGTCCCTTACCTATAACCTTTGAAAAATCAATTAGAATTCATAGTTACTATAAAACTAGGTGGCAACTTTATTTTCTTCTTTTTATCTCAATCAATCCCTACTAACTCATCGAGATATTATCTATGAAAATAAAAATAATTATAAAATAATTTCAACTACATTTTATTACATATTCTACTGTTTGTAGGGGATAAAAGGAATTGAAATGTGATTTAAAAAAGTGAAGAATATAATGTCTAAATCTCAAGAAAGTTAGGGTAAACTTCATACATTTCTTCTACTTAGAAGTTCCATCACTTTAGCTTAAAGTAGTAAACTAGCAAGATAACAGAGAAACAAAAGCTTTCCAAAAAACATAATTAGAAGTCATTGTAACATAATTAGAAAGCATATATAGATATTATCTAGAGGTCAAACCTTGGAGTGATTATGATTTCTTTTTGTCGTACATTAGAATTACATCAAAATTGGAGTAAAGTTGATATTGAGATTTGAATATGTCATTGAATTATAGTCTTGTTGTCATTCCCACAAAAAGAGAATTAGGTTACCTTCCTTGGTGTAGTATAACCTAATTCTCCTTTTATGGCCAAGTTATTACCAAGCCCACCTAATTCTCTTAAAAGTGACACATGCATAGTTGTGGCTTGGATGACTTCTTATATGACTTGACACCTAAATTTTACAGGTTTTAGCATAGTTATTAAATTCAGTTCGGGGGTTGACCTCACTAATGGGTCGAGTCTTGGGTCATATGGGTTGACCCTGATAAACCTGAAATTTTTTTAAAAAATGTTTGAGATTTTAAACCTGAATATATATATATATCTCACATAGCTATACTATATGAGATATATAGATCTCACATAGTATAGCTATCCCACATGAAAAAGTTAAGAAACATTTTATGTGGATGTAGGCCTATAAAAAAACTGTGAGAATAAGTATTCATAAATTAATTTTGTGTTTTTTAGGTTTATTAAAAATAAATAAAAAAAATAAGATAAAAAAAGTCGAGTCTTATATGGATTTGATAGAGCCAATTACAAGCTTGGGTCTTGACTATTTGAAACCCGGTCATGGCCCCAAGTCACCCGGGTACTGGGTCAACCCGTCAGGCCAGGTCGAGTTTAATAACTTTGGGCTTTAGGGTTTGTTTAATATGGTTGAGTTGTAGTGAACTAATAGATAGCTAGCTCATGTTACGCTATAGGTCGTGTTAAGTTTTTTATAATGTAAAAGAAAGATGTTCAAATGATGATAATGTTTTAAAGGAGCAAGAAAAATATGAGATTTAGGTCATTGATTTGAATGGGTTCAATAATATTGGTTAATTTAATAACATGATTAAAAAAACCAACGACAAAAAAAAAATAATACAATGACTAATCGAAAAAACCTAATGCTTGCCAATATTATAAAAAGATGCCTTCTAAATATTTTTAAAGGTGTCATAAACTTATTTGATAACAAAGAAAAAATTGAATAAAAACAAGATAACCACATAAAGAGGAAAACAAAAAATATTTAAGGATGAAAAGGAAAAAAAATCAATTTTAAAAAACCAGACTAAAGTCGGCATGCCAAATTCATGGCCCGGTTATGAGACCGAGATAACACGACACATAAGAAATTGAATAAAATAATAGAGGCTAACTCTCAAGTAGACTAAATGATAAAAGACAAAACTAAAAAAATAAATAAAAAAAACATGAGTCAACCTAGGTTAACTCGACTAACATGCGACTCGGGATATATAATCAAAAGAACCCCACTAAAAGGAAAGTAGAAAAAATAACGAATCTCAAGGTCCAATAGCCTAATGTTAAAAGATAAAATTGAAAGAAAAAAAAATAAATTTTAAGAAAAGGATCTAAAAAAAAAACCAAAGCTAAATTAGGCTAATCTTCAAAACCTTTGACTCAAGTCATGAAACCATGATTACCCTATAGAAAGAAAACACGAAAAAATCATGAAGCAAATATATAACAATCAAAATAATAAGGATCAAATCTGGTATAAAAATTAAATAAAAGAAAATAATGGACTAAATTGAAAAATAAAATATATTATATAATGTACTTATATAGGAAATATTGTATATAGGAAGTATTGTAGACATACTCTTGTGTGGTAACCTCCACCATTACTATTGTATATTGCCCTACCTATATATATAGAAAGGGTTGGCTAACCATTAGGTTAAGCCTCCCAATTATTCTCAACTTGGTATCAGAGCCTTCTGCCGTCAGAACTCTTTTCTTCCTTCCTCCCTTTGCAGCCGGCCCTCTCTTTACTTTCTCTACATGGATTCTACTGCTGCCGCCGACTTCTCCCTCTCCACAGGTGGTGCAGCACAGCCGGCCAGCCCTCCCCAAGTTGCTACCGCTGGTGCCTTTTCTTCCCCATAGCAGCCTCCACCTGCAGAGCTTGTCTCTGATTCTTCCTTCAAAGTCCCTGCCGTTCCTTTATCTCTCATGGGAACTCACGCTACAGCTATTGTTCCTTTAGCGAACACTCACCAAGTTGTTTCGCTAAAACTTACAAACACACTCACCAAGTTGACGGTTCCGTGCCATGTCCTCCATCTCATATTTTTGACAGCTCTGCTGGTTCTTCCTCCATCATCAGCCTTTCTTTTCTTTGTTGGAAGCAACATGATCAACTTATTTTGAGTGCTTTGCTCTCCTCTCTCTCTGTGGATGTGTTGCATCTCGTTGTAGATTGTTCTACTTCGCATTGTGTTTGGCGCACTCTTGAGAAAGCGCTTGCCTCTCCGTCTAATTCTCGCATCATGCAACTCCATGGCTCCTTTCAAGACCTTCTACAAGGTGACTCATCGGTTAGTCTATATATGCAGCAAGCCAAATCGTCATTTGACGAATTGGCTGCTGCTGGTCGCCCCATGTCTCTTGAAGATTTCAATCTTTATGTGTTTCATGGCCTTCGTGGTGAGTTCAAAGACTTGGTAACGAGTCTCATAACTAAGGTAGAACCGCTATCCTCTGCTGATCTTCACAGCCACCTTTTTACCCATGAATTTCTGCACAAGAACTCTTTCCATTCAATGGCTGCCACTCCTTCTCTGCTGTCTTCTTCTTCTCTGTTGCAGCAGCCACCTCTGTTGCCAACACCACAGTTTTCTGCACACCATGCTATGTCTCATCATAGCCCTAACTTCAGCCGCAACAAGGGTTGCTCTAGAGGTAATTGGCGTCTCCACAGCAACCGTTTCACTCCCCAGAATAGGGGCCAATCTGCTGCAGATTGGCGACCAAACCACTGGCAGCAAACCAGGCGCAATTCCAGTACTGGGCAGTGATCTGGACAGCAGCATGTACGCTGCCAATTGTGCTCCGGTTTTGGGCACACAGCTCCCCATTGTTCCCAGTTTCGTTGCAGCTCTCCGCAGCCTTCTGCTCATCTTGCTGTTAGGAATATCTCTGCTGCGACTTGGTTCCCCGACACTAGCGCAAATCAACACGTCACACCTGATCTTGGAACTCTAACCGATTCTGCACCCTATCTTGGTAATGATTATTAGCATGTTGGTGACGGTAAGGGCCTTGACATATCCCATATTGGACATACTAAATTACATTCCCCAAAACGCATGTTTACATTATCTAATGTTCTCCATGTGCCTCATATTACCAAACCGTTGTTATCTGTTCAAAAATTCTGTCGTGATAATCATGTTTATTTTGAATTTCACGCTTTTATGTTTTATGTGAAGGATCTCGTCACTAAGGAAGTTCTCCTTTCCGGTCAGAGTCATGATGGCCTTTATGTCCTCTCCGAGTCTTTTGCCACGTCAGTTCCTCAAGCTTTTTGGTCTTCTTGCATCTCCGCGACTGCCGACATGTGGCATCGTCATTTGGGTCATCCAATCCCTCGCATTTTCAATTTGTTAGTTTCCGGCAATAAAATCGTATGTACTTCTAGACGTTCTCTTACTCAGTGTCAAGCTTGTCCTTTAGGAAAGTCGTCCCGTTTGTCATTACGACTTACGGGTCACAAAACTTATGCCCCACTTGAATTAATTTTTAGTGATGTTTGGGGTCCTGCCCCTATGTTTTCTTCTGATGGCTTTCGCTATTTTGTTATTTTTGTTGATGCGCATACCAAACATATATGGTATTATCCGCTTGTTGTGAAATCTGATGTTTTTTCCACTTTTCAATGTTTTCAAACACTTGTTGAGCGTCAGTTTTCTTTTAAAATTAAATCTGTTCAAACTGATTGGGGCGGTGAATATCATAAATTAAATAAATTTTTTCAGACCATTGGTATTCATCATCGGTTAATTTGTCCTCATACTCATGAACAAAATGACACTGTTGAACGTCGTCATCGACATATTGTCGAAACTGGCCTAACCCTTTTAGGCCAGTGTAGTGCCCCATTGCGATTTTGGAACTATGCTTTTGAATCCTCGCTCTACCTTATTAATTGCATGCCTACTCTTGTTCTCCAAAATACATCTCCATTTGAGTGTCTGTTTCGACGCATTCCTGATTATAACTTTCTACGTACTTTTGGGTGTCTTTGTTTTCCCTTTTTGCGTCCATATCATGCTCATAAATTATATTTTCGGTCTTCTCCTTGTGTGTTTTTAGGTTATAGCTCATCCCATCTTGGTTATCGTTGTCTTGACTTAGAGTTTGATCGTATTTATGTCTCCCGTCATGTTCGTTTTCATGAAAATGTCTTTCCTTTTGCAAAGTCTGAATAGGTAACATCCTCACCGGTACCTCCCACCCCACCTACCTATCTTCCATCCTTGCACCCTCCTCCATCCTTTCAGCCTACTACTTACCAAACCAGCCCCAACCACAACCTAATTCTGCCATCTACTGCACCCCACCAGATTACCACTTTGCCCATTGATTCTGCCACCCCTTCATCACCATCCCACACTACCATACTGTCACCATATGCTTGTCTTTCCAATGATCATTGTGCAAGTACAGGTTCTCCATCACCGGATGTGCATGTTCTCAGGTCTGCTGCAACAGAGCAGCCCGGTTCTGCATCAGCTCATCCCAGTTTTGCAGCAGCCTCACTAGTGTCTGCAGTGCCGACCAGTCCCTCCACTGCTTGTCCAGCTGGCCTGCAGCTCTGTGTAGACCTCTCCTCATATCCTCTTCAGCCTCTTCCAGGTACAGGTCAAACTTCTACATGCCCAGCTGCACGTCAACATCCCATGGTTCTTCGTCCAAGGCAGCCCAAGACAGCGTTGTCTACAGCCACTGCCGCAGCCTGTGCTGTCTCTTTCATCCGAGTAGTTTCTCCTCCCTCTCATGAGCCACTTGTTTTTAATGATGCTAACAGATATGAGGCGTGGCATAGTGCTATGCGTGAGGAAATTCAGGCCTTACGCGCAAACAGAACTTGGACCTTAGTGCCGTTTCATCCCTCCATGAATGTTGTTGGTAGCCGGTGGGTATACAAGATTAAACGCAGATCTGATGGCAGCATCGAGAGGTATAAGGCGCGTCTGGTTGCTAGAGGTTTCACTCAGCAAGAAGGTATTGATTACTCTGAAACCTTTAATCCAGTCATCAAACAGGAGACCGTCAGATTAGTCTTCTCCATTGCAATTTCGTGTGATTGGAAAATTCATCAGCTTGACATCCATAATGCCTTCCTCAATAATGTCCTTGATGAGGAGGTCTACATGAAACAACCTCCAGGTTTTGTTGATTCTGCTCTCCCTTCTCATGTGTGCCGATTGCATAAATCTCTATATGGTTTAAAACAGGCTCCGTGGGCTTGGTACACTCGTCTGAATGATTTCTTGTTATCTATTGGTTTTCGTGCCTCTAAGTTGGATACCTCATTATTTATCTTCTCTGTTGGTGCTGATATTTGTTATCTTCTGGTCTATGTTGATGATATTCTGCTTACGGGTAGTAACTCTCTTCTGCTCCAACGCCTCATTCAGCTACTGAGCTCATAATTTAAGCTTCGCGACTTGGGTTCTGTTCATTACTTTTTGGGTATTGAGGTTCAGTCTACTAGTATGGGTCTTATGCTCCGCCAGCATAAATATATACTTGACATTCTCACTCGGGCTAGTATGCTATCTTGCAAATCTGTTGATACCCCTATCTCTACATCCAAAGCTACCATTTTGCCCGATCCATTGTTTTCTGATGCTACCATCTTTCGTCAAATTATGGGTGCTCTTCAGTATCTCACTTTTATGCGCCTAGATATTTGCTTTGCTGTTAACAGAGTCTGTCAGTTTATGCATGCTCCTACAGATTCTCATTGGGCTGCTGTGAAACGCATCTTGCGTTATCTTCGGGGTACGGCATCACATGGCTTACATATTACTCGTAGTTCTTCTTTTGCCTTACATGGTTTTACAGATGCAGATTGGCCCGGCAGTGTTGAGGACAGAAAATCTACGGGTGGTTACCTTGTGTTTTTTGGTCAGACGCCGATTTCGTGGAAATCTGGTAAGCAACGTACAGTTGCTCGCTCTTTTACTGAGGCTGAGTACAAAGCCTTAGCTGATGGCGCTGCTGAGGTTATCTGACTTCAGTATTTATTAATAGATCTCCAGATTCCGTCTACTTTTGCTCCTATTATCTGGTGTGACAACCTTGGTGCCACTTATTTGTCTGCGAATCCTGTTTTTCATGCTCGCACAAAACATGTTGAGGTCGATTATCATTTTGTCCGAGATAGAGTTGCAAAGAAGGAGATTCAGATTCGTTTTATTTCCTCCCAGGATCAACTTGCCGATGTCTTCACTAAGCCACTTCATACTTCTTCATTTATTGCTTTTCGTTTCAAGCTTTGGGTTGATCCTCCACCCTCAGCTTGAGGGGGCATATTATAGAATGTACTTATATAGGAAATATTGTATATAGAAAATATTGTAGACATACTCTTGTGTGGTAACCTCCGCCATTACTATTGTATATTGCCCTACCTATATATATAGAAAGGGTTGGCTAACCATTAGGTTAAGCCTCCCAATTATTCTCAACTAAATAAATCAAGAAAATAATAAAAAATAGCAATCATAAGAATGCAAATCAAATTGGATATAAAAACTAAAACAAATAAAATGATGAGGGACAAATTTGAAAAAAAAAACCAACTTAAAAAAGAATTAAAAGAAAAACAAATAAAAATTAAAAGAATGAGGATCAATTTGATACAAAAAACAAACTGAAAGAACAAATTAAATTTTTGTAAGAGCTGATGCAAAATCTGAGGCGAGGAAAGAGAAAAGGAGGGGGAAAAGAAAAAAAATCCATTGAAGCTCATCTGCTACTCAATCGTGCACACATACGTGACCACTAGAAAGAGGACAATGCCACGCTTCCAACTTTGTCGCGGAAGGCGTTGTTTAACCACTGAGAGGCCTAAAAGCATAGGCGCGTGCATAACACGCGCCAACCACTTTTATTTTATTTTTTAATTGTATTTATATTTGTGAAAAAAAATTAATTGCTACCCATTCAAATTGATTATAACTAAAAAACTATGATGAAAATACAAAAAAGCCCTTGGGCATCAATTTTATTTTAAGGGCAATATAGTCATTTTACTATGTAATCAAAATGTTCAAAGATCGAAAAGCCCTAGGACTCCAATTAATTTTTCTTTTAAGGATATTTAAGTCATTTAATTGTACTTCTAAAATGTTAAAAGATCAATTTGTCCCTAGTCTTGTCCCTAGTCAATATATATAATAATAACTAATAGATTATATAAAAAATTGAATTGTGTTAAATAGTTAGTTAAATGATTTTTTTTGAAATGGGGTTTCAATCTAAAGTATAATGGATTTAAGATCACAATAATTCATTGATCTTTTTTAGGTTTTTTTTAGTGCATGAATTGTTTTGTTCATAAGGTAAAATTAACTTCTAGTAACTTGTTGATTAGTTGCGTTTACAAATATATAGAACAACTAAACAATATTTGATTAAATCCAATATATATATATATATATATATATATATATATATATATATATGTATATATATTAGAATAATTCTTAAATTCAAAAATCCAGAAAAAAAAGAGTTAAATAAGATGATAATACACACGCACTTACGTCAATTGAATGAAACATCTTAATAAAATACATAATATTGAGAAAAGTTAAGTAAAAGATTAACATCTTTGGTATAAATACAATGTTTTTTCTTTTTTTTAAATAAATAGAGAAAGTTGTCAAAGTTATTTAAAAAATGGACTTCAAAATTAAGAAGTTGTCTTGATTTTTATTAAAACAAAAAAGGTATCCAGATTTTTTTTTTAAGTAAAACATCTTTTTTTAAAGTGATTGCATGCAAAGCAAGTGTTAATTAACCAAATAGTGCTTTAACATTAAAAAAAAAACAATTAATTACTGCAATAGAAAGTGAAGATGATTTAAAAATCAGAATGGTTGGCATTTGTTAGCAAGTTTTGTTAAGGTTTTGATTGCAGAAGAGGAAGAACGAACTCTTTAAAATGACATTGTGACATTCTTTATAGATGAGAGGTTAGCAAATCCCTTCATTATAATATAATGTTTATCAAATGATATTCAAAGCCTGTTG
>Ga0325411_1008959_pt1 | contig 10762 bp, 7 predicted proteins | sample PopdelMetagenome_13_FD_206181 | JGI IMG/M metagenome (GOLD analysis project Ga0325411, IMG submission 206181) | Populus deltoides microbial communities from Bellville, Georgia, United States - Xylem-PdIQD-R4 | ecosystem: Host-associated > Plants > Phyllosphere > Stem > Wood/Secondary xylem...
TTATTATATAGTTTTTTATTTTATTTTGGTGAGATAATTGTTATAAACTAATATGATTGAAACTACACTAGCTTGATTTTCTATGCCATGCTGCATGATGAAATAATTTTTTTTCCATTAGAAAAAAAGAAGTAGACGTTAATTACTAATGTTTATTTTTTACCACAAAAAAAAATTTAATTGCAAATTAAAAAGTTGACACATGTGTTCAATAAAATAAAGCGAGGATTATATGTGCTTAATAATAATTTTTTTATTTAAATTAATAACTGAATAAAAAAGTTGAGATGATGATAAATATTAAGATATCTGATTTCATGTTGTGGGTAACTCTTTAATTTTTTTAATTTAATTATAAAATTTTAAAATTAATTATTGTTAGAAAATAAATAATTTAATCTGTATTGAAAAGAAAAATCTACTATAATTCCTCCTTTTCTTGTAAATATATTTTCTTCACTATTTTTTTCATTTCCTAAAAAATAAAAAGAATTAGAATAAATATAAATATTTTTATTTTTATTCTCATTCAATATTACTAAACAAATTATTATCAAAATCTCATATATCGTGCTAATACATAATTATTCATAAAAAAAAATCGATAATATCATTATAAAAAATATTTAATATTCTTAAAAGCAATAACATTGTTTTTTTTATTATTAGGAACACACTTTTCTAATAAAAAAGAGCAATATTTAAAATAAAGACTTGTTAAAAATCTAAGCTATTTGACATAAGTAGAAACATGTATTTCTCAAATCTAAAGTCAATTTTATTATTAACATATCTCTTGATTATTTTAGTAAAAGTATTTTTTAACTAGAGTCACCATTAAACAAAAAATATTTAATTGTTGTCAAAGTAAGTTTAAAATATTTATCAAAACAATGTGTCCTTATTTCGTATGCGATTGAAGGCTAAAACATTAATAAATATAATAGAATCATGCTAAAAATATATTTAAAAATATTATATTGAGTTTAAGTGATATTAGATACATAATAATTGAAAAACATTTGATAACATTCTAATGAAAACCTGTAATATTATTTAAACCATGTCAGAATTGAAGGGGGAGAGAATTATCATTTTAAATGATTTTTTTAGATTGCAAAAGAAAAATAAAAAAAAAGAAGAAGAAAAGAGTTAGATCCATCTCTTGCCCTAAACAAAAGAAGGCCAAACTCATGCATTTGGCCTTGTTTATATGTATTTTTGTTTTTCTAATGTATCTCCCCTTATGTTTTTGAATAAAAAAACAAAGTGAACAATGTGTCGTCTGATAGCAAACCATGTGTCTTCCAGCTCCCTAGTTCGGTCCACTTTAAGTTGCTAGAAACTCCTTGGAAAGCTAGTTATTCAACTTTAGTACCAAAAAAACCTATTTTTATCTAAAAAATACATATAAATACTCTATAAACATCAGTAAGCTAATTTGTGGCTTTAAAATAATAAAAAGTCATATATAAATAGAAAAACCAATCTAAAATCATAAAACTCCCCAAACCTCAATTTATTTTTTTCGACAAGATAAATTTTAAAAATATCACCATCAAACTTCTCTCGTTGAAAGGATCTCATTGATACCAAGATTGTTGTTTTTTTTACCATTAAAATCTTGACAATCAATAACTTTTTCTCTCTTCTCTTGTTTTCCATCAACTTTCTTTCTTTTCTCTCAATAGAGAATAGAAAAATAAAGAAAAAGAATATTTGGACAAAGAAAACATCAATAATTGGGGAATGATCATGAATTCTCTTCACGCTTTACATTGTGGTCCTCGTGTTTTTATTTTTGTCTTTTAATGACAACCTTTTCACTTTATTTATTGGAATTAAGTCCAAAAGGACTAAATAAAAAAATAATAAAAAGTAAAAGGATAAAATTAAATGAAAAAATGCCAAAATTAAAAAAAGGAAATGTTACCTTATTTATTTATGAATAGTGAATCACATATGAGAAACATCATATATCTTAGTATTTTTTTTTTTTAATTTTGATTTGAACAAAGTAAATAAATGCATTTGGACTAGGCAGCCTGACAGGTAAACCCAGACTCAACTGCTAGCACGCAGGCTTGGGCAAGGATTTTGTATCCATATAGGCTTAGACCCGCCCTGGCCTGATCACAACGCACACATATATTGTAGGAGAGTTAATGGTTACTCAAAGGTGTTGTAGTTACAAGAAGCCAGGAAGAGAGGAGAAAAGTGAAAGATTTAATTAGCCCTAGCAATCATCTCCTGTCCTAGTTTTCCAAAGAATGAGCTTATTTATTTATAGCCAATGAGAAGTAGTTTTTGGATCTACTCTGCATTACATTGTATTTATTTTTTTATCAAATAAAATTAAAATGGTGAGGTTCGAACTTATATTTATTTTTTATCAAATAGAATTAAGGTGGTGAGGTTTGAATTTATAATCGGTTGATTAACAAGACTCTAATATTATGTCTAAAAGTCTTTTAAACTTAAATTATTAAATAGAATTTTAAAATATAATTTATATTATTTTCTTAAATGAAGGCTCGGTAAAAATAATATCTTATAAATATTACATCGGGAAAAAGGAATAAAAAGAATCAAATGTGAAAATGGAGTAAAGTGAGGAAAATAATAATAGCATGTAGCAAGTATTCTACCAGCTTCGTACCAAAGAATAATTTTTTTCCTTTTTTTGGATAATAAGAATAATTAGTTTTTCTTTGATCTATTTGTTTTGTGTCTTTTACAGGAAGCAAAGAAGAAATTCGTTGTTCCTTCCTCGCACGAAATTGACATCACCAACGCGGTATTCGAAATTCCTGTCTCTTCATAAGTATATCCACTCTCACCTAATTGCCAGCTGGAGCAGGAAATGTAGTTTTGGTACACTCATAGCTAGTTAGCTGCCCATGAGCCACCGTGTAAAATGTCTTGACGGTGTTAATTAAACTTGATCCGGCAGGTCAAATTTCGTAATATACTTGCTTGATTATTAGTTTAAATTAAACTGGATGAGAATTAACCAGGTATATCCCAGTTTAAAATATTCATTAATTTTTTTTAAAATATGTATATATATATTGAAAACAATGCCTTGGATTGAACCATTTAGGTGTTAAACACGTAATGATTCTGGCTATAATTTTGGTTAACTTTAATAATTTTGTTCTTGAACTTTTTTATTTTGTTATACAAATAAAAATAGATATTTACAGGAAAAATAATAAATAAAATTATGGAGAAAAGAGTTATATTTTTGTTAAACTTGTTTTTTATATATATAAATACAAAAGGGTTTTTTTATTAGTATTATTATTAGTGATAATCAAAGATTTGTAAAAGAAGATAAATTAGCTAGATTGGATTAATCTTCAAGCATGATTAAATAATCGAGAAATGCTTGGATATATAAGGAAAAAGAAATTGTGTGAATCAAAGGCAACATCCATGATACAGCTTCTCCAAGTTGTATTGCTTATCATAGGTAGTTTTGTTCCTACCACACAGAAGTTCTTGTTTGTGTATGTTGGTTGGAAATTCAACTACATGAGAAGAAATAATAAATAAATAATAACCAATACTTTTAATATGAGAAAAAATATTTTTGTGTATGATAAAATGTAAAGAATATTATGGAAAATATATTTAATTTGAAGACAATTTTTATTTTGCCATTTTTCTCCAACCAAAAAACAATATAGTTTGAATACATTTTCCAATTTTCTTAAGTTAGAAAAATATTCTAAAACTTAAAGAAATGGACATGTTTTATGGTTCTTCATTATAAAAAGAAAACCAGAAATGAAAAAAGAAAAATGTTTTAATTACTCTTATAAACATACTTATCAAACTCAACTTGGTGGTTTGATCTAATGACTCCCCAATTAGTGATCTAATCTAAGTCAGGTTTGATTTTGAATAGCTTAAAGAGTTGATCCGGTCAAACTCTAGTAGCCTAGCAGGTCAATCCATAATTTGAGTGACTCGATCAAAAAAATATAGGTGAAGTCTAATTGACTTTTTTAATTTTTATTTAAAACAATATTGTTTCAGTTTTTTTTTAATCTAAATTAACATTGTTTCATTAATAAAAAAAACCAATAAATTAAGGTTAATCCATCAATCCATGGATTAACCCATCTAATTTATGATCTCAAAACTTAATTCAAATTATGAACCGAGATGGGTCTTGTAACAATACTTAAAGCATCAACATTGTCACCGACTATTTTTTAGCTGGATTTCAGTTAAAATAGCTAGAAAGTCATTTTAGCTAGCCCTCTAAAAATTATGATCACATTTATGCTCTGTAAAATAAAAATTATGAAAAATCAAGTGTATGTTATTTCAAGTTGTTAATTTATTTCAAATTATGTTAAAAAATTCTAATTATTTAGTGATCCATTTTTGAAAATTATTATTTTTTATTATAGTATAACGTTTTTTTAAAAGGACATGCATACACTTAAAGAAATAATTAAAATTTAAATAATGCATACTAATTAAAACTACTAATACATCGTTTAGTTAATATCTCTATCTGACGTCTCTTATAATATTCAGCTAAGGCATGCTTGTCGTATCTATCAACATTATTCTCTTTTTATCTTGTTGTTTTTTCAATAAAAATTCTTCTTTCATAATATCAATCTTGTCTTGTTATGTTTTTGCCATGCCATATTTTGCTTTTGCTTTCTCTTTCTTTAAAACATTGTTTTTCCATAAATTCTCATCTTCTTACCTTTCATTTTCATTTTATATTCTTCGTAATCCTCTAAGATCGATCCAACATAAAAACATGTTACTATTAACTTTTTTTTTTAACTTACTTGTTTGTTGTCGTTCTATCTATCGGTTGTTTTTTAAAGTGTTTTTCGCTTAGAAATGCATTAAGATAATATTTTTTAATTTATTTTTTATATCGGCACATCAAAACGATATAAAAACACCAAAAAAATTAATTTGAAGTAAAAGGAAAAACAAAAAAAAATCAAAAACATTTTTAAAACATAAAAACAAACATATTCTTAATACCAAAGTGCCTGAAGTTCCCATTACACCACCACTGGGTAAAAGAACCATGTCAATAAAAGAATCATTAAGAGTAAGATCAACAGGCCATATGCATTTTAGGTTTTTTTATATTTTAGAAGAACAATTAAGGCTCAAATTATATAGAACATAGAAATATGTTAATATAAAATGTGCACTTAATATTGAAAAGAAAGTCTGATAAACTCTCATGAACTCTAACATGCTATGATAATTGTATAAAAATCTAACATCCTCATAAAAAATATGACTATCAAGTGCTAAGTCACCTTTATCTTCTATCTTAATGAATTTAAGTTTCATTTAAAAAATAACATTCCTTATCTTAGAGGTATTAATGATATACTAAGCAATTATATATTTGAAGAATTGTAGATAAAAAGATGGCTATGACACTTAGTATATGGTCTGGTTAAAGAACTATGCACAATAATGATAAGGAGTCTTTTATCACCTTAAATTCTTGGTCCTTTTACATTTGAACACTAAAACTATAATGAAACAAGAATAAAAGTGTTTATTATTTCATGAGTTGATTGGTGAATTACAAGAATGCCAACTTTTACATCCTTATTTCTTAGTTTTAACTTCTCTTCGGAAACTAAACTTGATAAAAACAAAACATTGCAACTATTAGACTAACTTGTCGTAAGGGAGATCCACTATGCAAAACATCTAGACCAACATGATGTTTTAAGTGATTTAATTTAAAAATATCCAATCAAAGTAATGAGATATGTTTAACAATCCAAACCATTCTCACCTTGAGAGTGTTATGAATGTGATCCAATGTCATGCTACCAAGATTTGTGAGCATGCTTATTATAAACTTTTACAAGACACTAATTTAAGAGAGTTAGAGAATAATGAGACTCAAAAAGTCCATTTATAATCTAATGTGCATAATTACATTTTTTTTCATTTAATTTCCAGTATTTTTCACTTGAAAGCTTTTATCTAGAAATTAATCCTCAACTTCATACCACTAAAACTGACATATCCTTAAAAATTTAAATAGCCTAGAAGAAGCAGCTCATAATTTTACCATGTAACCTGTTAGTACCACGGATGAGTAGGTATGCTATGTAATCAATTACACCAAATTCAAGTTTATAATTAAAATAGTTTATAAAAACTAAAAATATAATTACTACTTTTACTTTGAAATGATATGTTATGGCTAGGATACAAGGGAAAATAGATATATTCTTCCTAATCATAGTGGGAAAAGAGACCTCAGATCCTAATCCACCTTACTATATATATATATATATATATATATATATATATATATATATATATATATATATAATATCACTGACAACAGTTTTTTTATATGTTTAGTTGAGTTTACTAAGAATAAATCATTGATTTCATTACTATCAAAACTGGTTTCAATCATTAAACCATCATTCATTAAAAAGAAAATTCAACAAATATTAAAAGCATTCACTTGTCACACATTTTTATAGATGGTCATTTCCTTGCATATGATCTGGTCCTCAATAGAGGCTATAGATCTCTTTCCCTACTCATCACCTCTTTGCAACTCCATATAACTACCAACTTTACCACTAATTTTACTAGCATCAACCATGCTTTCCACTGAGATGAGTATATGATCATTATAAACTATAAACCAATTTACTTTCTATGAAAATTCTAGTTCTATTAGAGAAGTGAGAACCTTATATAAGTTGTTTATCTCAAATACTATGAACCAATCTTACAAACATTCAAACTTTGAAGACTTCGTCTATGATACACAAATATAATCTATTATAATCTTACAAGATACAGCTAAAATTCATAGAAAAAATGGGTACTCCTAAACATTTCCATGAGGATTGTGCTTAAATAATAAAAACACATACTATGTTATAATAGCTATCCAAAACCTCAATTGTCATAATCATAAAAAAATACAACAACTCTTTTAAAATTTCTAACCCATAAGCATAATCAAACCCTAAACCCAATAAAAAGTATTGAATGGTGAATTCAACTTAATAAAAAAAATAGCTTTCTTTAACTGATTTAAAGAAAATCAATATGGAGTTCCTTTATAGGAATATATAATAAAGCATAAAGAAAATATCTTAACATCGAAATCATTCAATAATAAAAGATAAAGAGTTATTACATTCTATAAATGAAGATTATGAGATCAACAAGAGGAATCTCTCATGTGCTTTTCAATGCTTCCATTTTGTTTGTCAATATGTGTAGAATTTGAGTAAATAGAAAGTCATTTCACACTTTACACTTCATAGCCAATTATGAATAAAAAACTTCAAATCTTACAACCACAAACACTATAATCTTAGGGGACAGAAACCAATAAAAAAGTTTCTCAAAATAATTACAACCTTCACAGAGAAGTCATAAATAGATTTCTCGGTGGTAGATCTAGCAAAAACACCAAAGGAACTAGTTGAGAGACCCAAAGGAGAATTTGATGGTTGAGACAAAGAAAGCCATTACTTGGCTCATTTTATTGGACTGGATTTTCACACCCAACCAAGATGAAAAAACGAAAGTTGTATGGAGACACAAAAACAAATTGATAACTTTTACCTTGATTGAAGTATGAAATGGAGAAGATTCAAAGAGAGAGTAAACAAAAAAAGCATTTTGTTTAGCTTTTTTGTGAGTGATTTATTGTGCAATGATTCACTCCAAACAGAAGCCCTTTTATTAGCCCTCCATTCTTTTATTTTCACGCATGCAACACTATAATCTTCTATTAGCCCTCCATTCTTTTATTTTCACGCATGCAACACTATAATCTTCTCCTTTCCCATTACTATGAATTCTGTAAATTGATTGTATTGTACTATTCACAAAGCTTGAATATATATATATATATATATATATATATATATATAGAGAGAGAGAGAGAGAGAGAGAGCAACAATGGTCCGGTAAAATACGTTAAAAGAAAATCTAAAATAAATAACGTCTTTGTTTATTGTGGATTATAATAGTAAAATGATAATTTTACCATTGAAAAAACTATTAAAATGTTATCTTCATAAGGGTAAAATAATATTTTTCTTTGGTCAATCTATCATTTAATAATTGTTCAGAGATTTTATTGTCTTTTATCATGTTTATACACAATAAAATTACTTTTTTACCTTTAAAATAAAAAATCATTTAACTCTGGTTAAGGGTCTTTTCAGGCATTTTATATTTTGATATACTGTAAAATTACAAATTTAACCTTGGAGTTACAAAATTTTAAGTCATTATCATAGGGGTATATTTGTATTTTTGTTTTGGTTTTTTTTTTTTTTTGCAGTTGTTGGGTTTGTCAAGGGTGATAACATAATTTACCATATTATTATTATTATTTTAGTTGAAAAAGCTATCTTGCACACGTCAGTGAGTGAGAGGCGCCGTGCATTTTGGGAATGAGAGTGCATGTGGAGTCCCTTTATGGTAAAAATTATGTTTTCGCCATATCATTTTGTTCTCCATCATGTCATTTTCCTTTATAGGTGGCGCATGTCATTTAAAAAAAGTCAGTTTATCACCGGTAACTCTTTCCCTTTTTTCCCTTTATTTTTCTCTCCTATCTCCAAAAAACTAAATTTGTCATTGATTTGTGTTGGTGTTTCAGAATCAATCCTTTTAGTTTTTATTTTTGATTTTATTCATTTTCTCTTTTGTTAAAGTTTTATTTGTATTCAATTTAGTCTTTCAATTCTAATATGTGTATATGATGTTTATTGATTTGGTCCTTCAACTTTTTTTTTTTGTTTTTTTTCTTTGGCTCTTTTGTCAAAAAATTTATAATTTTTAATTTTAACCTTAAAATCAAATTTATGATTTTTTTTCAATAGTAATAATATTTATTTCAGTTTGGTCTTTCTTCTTTTAATTTCTTATTTGTTTTCTTTGCTCTTTTGTCAAAATTTTTATGGTTTTTAATTTTATCCTTCAAATCAAGTGTATGATTTTTATAATAATAATAATAATAATAATAATAATAATAATAATAATGATACTAACAATATTGTTAATAATAATACTAATAGTGATGATAATATTAATAATGGTGGTAATAATAATAGTTTAATATGATGATGATGATGATGATAATGGTGATACTGATAATAATAATAATAATTAAAATAATAAAAGTAATAGTAATGATGAAACCAATAATAATCCTAATAATAGTGATAATAATTGTAGTAATAATAATAGTTTTTTATGACAATAATAATTCTAGTAATAATTGTGATTATAATAATAATAGTAAAAAGTATAATAGTAATAGTAATGATGTTATTAATAGTAATGGTAATGGTAATAGTGATAATAATAATAGTAATAAATGATAATATTAGTAGGATTGCACTAATAATAATGATAATTATAATACTACTAATTGCCATTATAATAGTGATAATAGTGGTGATAATAATAGTTTATTAAAATAGCAATGGTGGTGGTGGTGGTGGTGGTGATAATGATAATAGTGGTAAATGTAACAACAACAACAACAACAACAATAACAACAACAACAATAATTGTGATAATGATATCAATAGTATAATTATAATTATAATAATAGTTATGGTAGTAATGATAATAATAACGATAGTAGTAATAATAGTAATGAAGATGATGGTAGTGCTAATAATTGTAACAATGATAACAATACTAATAATAATATTATTAGCAACAATAATAATGGTAATAATAGCAGTAGTGATTATAACAACAATAATAAAAATAGTGATAAGAATAAAAAATAATGATAATATTAATGGTAGTCGTAATTATTATTATTATTATAACAGTAGTATTAACAATGATAATAATAATAATGATAATAACACTATAATGATAGTAATAGTAATAGTAATGATAATAATAACGATGAGAACCAATGAAGTGTTGGTCTAGCGATTAAAACACTGATATATCTCTGCAAGGGTGAGAACACAAGTTCGATCCCCAAGAAGCGCATTTATTGGGAGGGATAGCCACGAACCCCGAACATGACTAGTTCTACCCTTTAAAAGGGTGTGAGGATACTCGTATAAGAACAAAAAAATAATAATAACGATGAGATTGGTAATAATTATAATAATAATAGTGATGATTCATCATTTAATGTTAGATTTGTTGAGAATTGAGTTTCACCGCTTTTCCATGTAAGGTATTTCTGATCTCATAATCTGGATTACGAGTTTGAAAAGTTTACCTAGCATGACATCTTTTTTTACCTTTTGCCTTTTTTTTATTTCATTGTTCAACATTGATTTTTTAAATTAAAAAACGACCATTTAGATTTTCCTTAAACCTATTAAATAAATCAATTCACGTCGAGTTAATTTTTATATAGTTTAAATGGAAACTCATGCTAGACAAAAATTCAAGTTAAGAAATTTAAAAATTTATATTTTTATTCGGGTTTAATAATATTTAAAAAAAAACCTCATATTTTTAATATCTTTTTTATATATTAAAAAAAAGTTGCGGTAAATAAACTAGTTTTAGCTAAAGAGCTTCAATTGAGACTTGAAAGCATCGGTGTAGATGCTCTTACAGGCCTAAACCACACCAAAAACTCATAATATAATTATTATTAACAAAAAGATGGATAAACTTTAAAGAATTTACTTGATAATGAAAAATAATTATACATATAATTTATCAATTTTTATTATCGATACTTATAATAATTTATTAAAGAAAAAGC
>Ga0325411_1008961_pt1 | contig 10761 bp, 4 predicted proteins | sample PopdelMetagenome_13_FD_206181 | JGI IMG/M metagenome (GOLD analysis project Ga0325411, IMG submission 206181) | Populus deltoides microbial communities from Bellville, Georgia, United States - Xylem-PdIQD-R4 | ecosystem: Host-associated > Plants > Phyllosphere > Stem > Wood/Secondary xylem...
ATTATATCAGTCAACAACTTGCACGAATTGAAATAAATAATAAAACTTATATCCTATGATCCGTAGCTATCAATATTTTTTTTTCCTCTCTTAACAAGTTTTCAATTTGAATATATGCTTGTATCGTGTGGTGCGTGATTGATTTTTTTAGCTTTTAATTTTTTTTGATTTATTTTCATTATCAGTGAAATTGTCATTCGGAATTTGAATTTTTTTCTCATTCTTATTATTTTATTATCAATAGAATAACAGATGGAATTTTACTTTTTTTTTTTTTTTTACAGAATTTATGTTCGGATAGCTGATGATCAATTTATCTATGAATTTATGGACCGAATATATTAAATAGTCACTCAAATCAAAGTCTAACCTATTAGGTGAGTATAAAAAAAAAAAAAAACTTTTATATTAATTTACCAGCTCAGCTCGCTCTTTTCAAGAAAAGCCATTATTACAGGTTCACTACTATTTTATATTATTAGTTTTGACATTATTAAGATAGGATAAGAAATATAGCGTTTCTTTTCTCACCGTCTTGCTGCCTTGCATCTTCTCTGCCATTCTCGGCTCTACAGAGAGAGAGAGTTTCTAGGGTTGGTTTTGGGAGATGAGGAAGCGAAGTACTAGGATAGGGGTAAGGGGTTTTTGGGAAACAAAAAAGGTGCCAGCCATGTCGAGTCAATCCCTGCCCTGCCCTGCACGCTGGTTTGAAAATAAACGAATTTCAAATTTCTTCGTTTTCTTCTGTGGCAATCCCCTATGCTTTGTTTTCTATTGGACTCACATCGACAATGAAAAATCAGTGGCAAATTCCTCAAATAAATTGGTTTTTTCAAGATGATTTGTTTTTTTTTTTCAGCAACTGCTTTTTGTTGTTGATATTAAAAAGAATAATATATCTAATGCTATTTTTGAAAATAATTTTATATTATTTACATGAAACGTGGATTGTGGCACAGCAAAATTATTTTCAGAGCATTACCTGATAGTTTTAAATCTTTAATGCTTGCTAGCTTCTGATCATAAGAATTTTGTCGTGATTGTGATTGTGATTGGCGTAGACAACAAAATCATAGCAATGTCAATTATGCTTCCTTTGATACCCTTATGGAATGCAAAGAGCGCGTTCCAACATCATGAGTAACACACATAAGCTTCATGAAAAATATGCCAAAGTTCAGTCAACAGTACTGTGGATGCTAAAAATTGACCCTCCAAATCTTCATTTTACTCGCAGCAAAAACCATAATTGGGTCGGATGATCACATTTTCTTGGCCCTTGCACGGTTTTAATTTGGAATCTGACTGGCAATCTTGTTGATCATCAGGGCTTAATTTCCCCCCGAATGTTCTAATGATGCTGACAGCATGCATGTACCTTGTGGTCTTATGACTGAAGGTGTTTATTGTTGCTTTGGCTTTAGGAAAAAAAATATGTCGTCTAATTGCATGGCGAAAATAGCGATTCTATAATATCATTCTTGAGGTTTTTCTTAGTGGTTTAAATACACTGAAGGGTTATTTGAGCTGTGTGTTAGTAGAATAGAATCAATTTTTAGTATTTTTGTGATTAACACGGGTAAATTTAGTCTTTGGGTTGGTGAATATATATATATAGTTGCTCACAGGATAATTACTCTAGATCTTCGATCTGGCGTTCTTTTTTGCTCTCTTGCGTTCATCATAAGCTGAACTTTGTAGGGTTAAATATCACACAGTTCTCCAACAGCTAGACCATTAATTATTAGTTAATGTTCGTTTTTTCTTTCTTCAGCACCTGATACATACATATATAACGTCCTTTTGTGCTTCATCATAGTGATGCTCACATATTTGTTAGTCTTGGTTCCAAAAATCTTAAACAAGCTGTCAATGCCATCATTGTCGAGTAAAAAGTGAGTTCTTCGATATCACATTTGGAGATGATTTATACAGATGATTATTGCATGAGCTTTCCAGGGAGCATGAAGATTTCTTGGCAGCATTTCGGAAATTAAAGTCACTCCATTTATACATAGCCATTGAGTTCCATCATTACATTCCTGTTAAATTGTTTTTTAGGTTTTAATCATCATAAAATCTTGCATATTTTTAGACCAGTGTGAAATGAATGTGGCTAGGATTGAGATCCTTTTCTAATGAACATTATAGATAATATTCTGTCAATCCAAACCATTAATTCGAAAATTATTCATCTAGTTTGTGGTTGGTTTTTCAAATAATTAGGTTGGCAGTAGTTAATTTATGTTCTTTATGGGAAGGTCAATGGCCACCCTGAGCATGCAACCTGCTAGTAACAGCTCCTCTCCTTTGTTTCCTTGCTTCACATCTTTGATGGAAAGACTTGATCCGAAGGTAATGAACATTGACTTGAGTAATTAGGTTAGTTTTACCGACTCAAATCTCTCTCTTTTTTTTTCTCTTGTTTTTTTTCCATGCAGTGGGAGGCTTAATAAATTTTTAGCTACACAGTGGGAAATAGCCATCCCTCTTACATCATTACAATTGAGAAACTGTAACTTTTGTGCTACTACCTCAAGTCATGGATAAAATAATATTTTAATTACTAGATAGTGTTCCGAGCTCGAGACATCTCAGCAATACTAATTGAGCGATAACTGATAATTAATTAGCCAATAGGCAAGTTACCTAATTGTGTCTTTATGAATAGGGTGATTCTTTTTCGAAGTCAAGCACTATAAAGCTGATAATTGAACTCAAAGTGGATTTTGTTCATTATCTTGGAAATCTACCGAAAATGATGTGCCGACCAAGCTATTCAAAGTCATGCTTATGACGAGGAAAAATAATTGATCTTAAAATCAGAACGAACAACAAAGTAACAGCTTGGCAAAGAAAGGATCAGAAAAGGCTGGGAGAAGAAAGAAAGTAGAAAATCCAAAACCAACATAAAGCCTTCCTGATCACCAAGAGCTTCACTAAGTACAGACTGAAGGAAAGAGCTTGATGGCAAGTTAGATCTTGTAATCTCCACTCTACATTAATGTATATGAATATTATCAAAATCCTATATATGTTTCCGAACTTTCAGCCTGTACTAACCCAGAAATTAATATTCTACCTTATATATGGTCTCAAATCACATTATTCATGGCTTGACCTTCGTATCATCGAGTAGAAGTCTGAAAATCAGAAATGTTTTCAGTAATTAATGTCTAAATATTACCTTTGACTCTAACAATATCACATGAACAAATTAAAAAATAACGGGTGCTTTATTCTTTAATTAAGCACAAGCTTCTTTCAAAAAGATACAAAGATTTTTCGCTAAAGTACTACTAATATATTGATTCTCATTCTTTACAGAACATGAAGCTCCTCTACCTATAAAAATATGTGCAGGGCCAAGGAGTTCATCAACCCTAAGATATTATCATCTATCAAGAATTCAGACGTTCTGAAATAGGTTTACCAAATTGCTTGCAGCATTCCTCAAGGGCTCCATGTTAGTATTTTGGGCCCTGCTTAATATCGATTCTCTAGCTCGAATGAAAATATTTTGTTCATCTTTTCGAACCTGATCTCCTTTCTTTGGACATTTGAGTAAGCTGATATAGGATCCCAAGTCATGAACACATGAAGGGTTTTGCATGTTGAAGAAGTCGAGGACTATTTCAACTCCCACATGTGCATAACATGAACACCTCCATGGAAACTCATATCTCCCTCCTAAAACCCTAAAATTTTCGTTGAGAAAAACCCCTGGTAACTTTGTGATGGGGTCATTAACATTTACAATTCTTAAAACTCTTACTCCTAATTCCTCACATCTCTCCTTGAAGCCTAAGTTTCCTACTCTTGGCCCTCCGAAAGAAAAAACCGTTACTGGTATGTCCAGGTTCGGGCCGAGCCTATTCAATCCAAGCTCGGCAATATCATATGCAAGAAGAAGAGCCAGTGAACTTCCCATGCTATGCCCTGACAAGGAAATGCTAAGTTCCTCACCTTTGTACCTGTTTAAGAGCCTTGATACTTCGGATAAAAGCTGTTCGCGGCAGCTTTTTAGTCCGAACTTGTCATCACTTTCATTTGAAGTGTACAGGCTCAAAAAACCAGACTCTACTTTCACGTCTGGGCGTGGATTATTGTGGTCTAGCTTTGCTGGGGTCAGCGAGCTCATGAAATTTGCAATCCACTCTGGGTTTGTCACTGTTCCTCGAAATGTAATGACTATGTCTCTCCTCCCAAGTCTCCTAACTGCATCATCTGAGGATACAGCTACATATCCAACCCAACGCCCGCAAGGGGGTTCATTTTGGATTGGAATGTTGACATCCGGAGTGGCGTAGATGTACTTGGTGACTTCGTAACCGGGATTTCCCATTCCAACTTCTCTAAACAAGTTCTTCTTGCCATACTTGCAAGTCAAGTATCTCTTGGAGTTGGGGTCGAGATCAAAGGCCTGATAACAAGCAGTGACAAATTCCCCATATCGAATGATCTCTTGCCGGAGAAAAGGGTGCAAGGGTTCGACAAGGCCCTCCCAATTGTTGCAACCTTGAACCTCCCTCCACATGTGAGCCAAAGTAGAGGTTCTAGTAGAGCTAGTTTTGTCTAATGTTTTTGTTGACATGGTTGGTGTTATAGAAGAAGCAACAAGTGACTGTGATATAGACGCAGTGGTTTCAGCAGTGCTCTTATTGGGCAAACAAACCTGCCCAATAGAACGAGACCGGGGTACCATGCTCGCTGAATATGCAACATGGTTTACACTTGGATTTGGCATCAAGATCTTGGAAGCCATTATGGAGAGAGAGAGAGAGAGGGGGGGGGGGGGTGGGGGGGGGGGGAAGGAGAGAGGACAGAGGCCTTAGCTATGGAGATTATGTCATGAAGAGAGCAAGAAAAGCGGATATATATATATATATATATATATAAAGAGAGAGATGAAACAGATAAACAACCACAGAAGGAAGGAAATGGAAAAAGAAAAGAAAGTAAAGGCATGTTTGGCGAGTGTTTGACCGAGAATCATCTTTTCAAAATTCGAAGGTTCTTTTTTCCTTCTTCTTCTTTTTATGTGGTCGGTTGGGTTGGATTTCACACACTCATATTTCCTATTCGTTCCTTTGCTATATATGTTGATTGAGGATGAGAAGAGGTAGCCGGAGCTCGAAAATTAAAACCTCCATATCCCTAATTGAGAAGTTGACTTCCACACCTCTAAAGAAAATATTTTTTCAAAAGAGAAAATTCGCACTTTCCTTATTGATTGCCTGATTATATATATAAATTAATTTGGGGAGAAAGTATTTTAGCAGCAGAAATTACTTTCCTTATTTTAACCCTACAAAAAAAAAATCCATTAACCTAATAATTAAGAGGTAATTCATTTTTTTATAAGAACACATTAGCCATTGACAAATTGATGACAACCAAACTTAATTTTTTTACTTTCATTATTATTAGTTAAATGACTTAATTAGCTTTCTAAGCAAAAAAAACCATTAACTTTTATTAAGAGGCTTTTTAGATATTTTTATTTTTCAAATATAATTAAATTACTAAACTACAGTAAAAAGCAACAAAAATAGAGCTTCCTTCATTGTTTTTTTTATTTTTATTTTTTTTTATTATAATCAAGTTGGTTTAAGAATAATTTAGTATTTTAAAAATATAAAGTATTAATAAAAAAAATGGTTGGCTAAAGTATGCAAGTGTCCTACCATTCATATTTAAAATCTAATCTAATTTAATTTTTTTTATTGCTATTTATTTTTTTTATTTTCTTTTGGTTGATTTAGTCCCTAATCAGAAGACTTTATTTCATTATTATATCAAATTTAGTTCTTATTCTTTTGATGTCTTTAAATCCTTTCACTAATTAAATTTTGTTTTAATTTCTCCCTCATTATTTGATTTTAATTTTTTTCATTCGAATTGGCTCCTATTCTTTTTACTTATGTTTATTTTATTTTGGATGTTTATTTTATTGTCTTTTTTATTGGGCCATGAGCTTCAAAGATTAACACGTGTTGACTTTAGCTTTTTTAGGCTCTTTTATAAATTGATTTTTTTTTAATTTTATCTTTCAATATTTGATTTTTATGAAATTTGTTTTTGTGCTTTTTTTTTTTGCTTTAATTTCTTCAGGATTATCTAAGTCTTATGCCTATAGTTGTAAGGTTAGCGGGTTAACTCAAGTTAACTTGAATTTTTTTATTGCTTTTGTTTTTTAATTCCATGCCTCAATCTTTTTGAGATTTTTTTTCGTTGTTTTTTTTAGTTTGCCTTCTACACATTCAGTCTTAGCCTCATGACCATGATCACGAAGTTCAAAGGTTAACATTGGTTGACTTTGGTCTTTTTCTATGTTTTTTTTTTAATTTTCTTTTTAATTTTATCTTTTAACATTTATTTTTTAAGAGCTAGCATTTGTGATTTTTTTTTCTCACTTTTTTTCTATGGTGTTATCCCAATCTTGTTCTTATGGCCTTCGGGTTAGTGGGTTAACCTCGGTCGACTCAGATCTTTTTTTTTTCATTGTTTTTTTTAAGTTTCATACCTCGACTTTTTTAAGAATTTTGCTTCGTTATTTTTTTGGGTTTGCCTACTACACAATTAGTCTCGGGCTAATGATTATGATCATGATTTTTAAACGTAAATATGAGTTGACTTTGGTTTTTTAGGTCCCTTTAAAAAAAAAATTCAATTTCTCCATTCAACATTTAATTTTTAAGGAAGTGGTCTTTGTGTTTTTTTTGTTCACTTTTCTTTGTATGGAGTATTTCAATCATGTGCGTATGATCGCAGGGTTATTGGTTAACATGATTTGACCTAGATCTTTTTTTTTCAATTTCATCATTTAATATTGAGTTGTTTTATAATTAAGCTTCATAGTTTAATTTTATTTTATTTTATTTATTATTTTTGTTAACCTTATATTGTCACATATAATTGTTTTGTTTGATTAAATAAGAAATTAACCAAAAAAAAAACTAAAAGAGGTGGTGTTTTTTCTATTCATCATCTCATAAAATACTATTCATTATAATAGTGTGTTTTTTTGTTTTTTTTTAAATCTATATTTTTCTTTTTTTAAATTTATCATTTGACATTTGATTTACTAGAGATTGAGCTTCATGATTTATTGCATTTGCTTTCTATGTGATTATCATAGTCTCCTGATCAGCATCGCAAATTTGGTGAATTAATTTAGTTAACTCGATGTTTTTTTCTTTTTTTAATTAATTTTTTAATTTCATCATTTAACATTGAATTTATTATGAATTATACTTCATGCTTTGTTTTGGTTTGCTTTGTATGGGACTATTCCAATCTCATGACCAAGGTGAGTTTTGCAGGGTAACCAAGATAGACTTAGGTTGTTTAATTGTATTCTTTTTTTTTTGGAATGAATTTTTTTTCCAATTTTATTCATTAATAATGAGTTGATTGAGAATTGAGCTTTATAATTTGTTTCAATTTGCTTTTTATGGAGTTATCCCAGTTTTATAACGTGAGTTACGAGTTTAACAGGTTAACCTAGATTAATTCAGTTTATTTTTTTGGCTCACTTTCTATAAAGTTATCTCAATCTCATGATTAGAGTTACGAGTTTGACATGTTAATAGAGGTTGACTTGGGTTTTTTTTGTGTCTTTTTTTAATTGATTTGTTTTCAACATTAAGTTGATTAGAAATTATATTGACTTTACATTTCTTTCGATTTACTTTATGTGTGGTTATCATGATCTCATGACTCATGTCGTTTGTTTGGCAAGTATACTCAGTTCATATATTTTTTAATTAATTATTTTTCAATTTCATCCTTCAACATTTAATTGATTGAGAATTAGACTTTATAATTTATTTTGAATTATTTTATATGAGATTATCATAGTCTCATGACTCAAGTTGCAGACTTAGTAGGTTAACCCGGGTTGATTATGGTCGATCCAGTATGTTTTCGTCTCAATATATCTATAAAAAAAGATTTTATCTTAAATTTTTTTAGTCAAACTATATTTTTACCATTCATTTAGGTTGCATTTGGACTATCATATTAACCAGGTTATATTGAATTAACCCCCCTCCCCCCTCCCCCACATAATTTAAATTTTGTTCTACTAAAAAACCACTAGCAATGATTGAATTTTTGCATAAACAAGTAGTCACCTATAAGCAGTAAAAGTGCATTCAATTACAAAGTAGGCTCATATCATTTTAAGGATACATGATGTGCCCTAAATTATTTTGCAAAAATTTCATCACTTGCAAAAAAAAAAAAAGAGGTAGGGATGTCCGTTGGGAGGGTTATTTATCTTCCTATCTCCGTTTCATATTTGTCGGATTTTAGAATGGGAGAGAAAAAAATCTCCATTAGATTTGATGAAGGTATAGGTACTTCATGGAATATAATTTTTTTTTTTAAGTTATAATATAATAGTTGATAATTTATACTCAATACAAAAATAAATATTAAATCAGTATAGATATTGAACTTTCATAAATTAATCTGTTACTTTATTAGATATAAATAACAAAAAAATCAAATTCAACAATAAGCTTATTTTACAATCAATAATATATATAACCAAACAAAAGCAATATCAAATTTATGCACGCAAACAAGCTACGACAAAAAATTAATGATTTTTTTTTTATTATAATAAAAAGAAGTATTTTTAAAAACAAAAATTAATAAATTTTCTTGAAAATATTGATGGATGTTCACGACCACAAGTTTATTTATCATGTTTTTTTGAAGATTTTGAGAGGGAGGTTGCAGCCCATTTGAGATCGATCACAGATTTTAAATTTTGGAGGGAGGCTGCGAGAGCAAAAAATTAAGGCTTTAATGGTTAAACTGTTTATAAAATATAGAAAAATACTGATCAGCATTTCAAGAAGATTAAAAATACATTTGATCACAGAAAAATTATGATTTTTATTTTAGCTTTTAAATAGCATGAACAACACTTTTACAGTTTATTAATTCATTAATTTAAATTTAAATTAATACCCTCTCTCTTATTTTTTTTTAAAATTTTGTAGTTCGTCTTTTTGAATATTAGTAATTTTATAATTATTCTTTATTTTTAAAATCAAATTTTTAAAACTAGTAAGTTATAAATTACAATTACTGTTATTAATTAAATTATTATCACGTTTATTTTAATACAAAGCCAAAACATTCTAAATATTGCAGGCCACATTTCGTCTTCTTCCTATGTGCTTCTTTTGAGGCCACGAGCTTCTACTCGTTCTGCTAAAGAAGGCAAAAGAATACCAGAAAAGGAAAGATGGTGTTGCCCTGGTTTTTAAATAGCCAGGAATCTTCTCCATCTATGGACTGTATTTTTCTGCTGACTTTCAAGATCTGGAGGCTCTTCGTTCCTTTTGGGCTGTGTACTCTAATTTAAAAATAACACATCTTTTACTAATAGCTTACACTCTTGCAATTTTTAAATATTAACAGGTTTATATATATATATATATATATATATATATATGAAATTATCCAGGTGGGCGGACGAGCACTCAGCTGCAGACAAGTAGATTTGTAAAAAATTATTAATTTGACATTGAATAGTTTAATTCAAACTTGTTTATTTTTACGTTTTAAAAGTATTTTTGAAAAAATTAAAATTTTTTTATTTTTTTTATTTGTTTTAAATTAATATTTTTTAGTGTTTTTAGATTATTTTGATGCGCTGATTTCTAAAATAATTTTTAAAAAATTAAAAAATATATTATTTCGATATATTAAAAGCACTTTAAAAAGCAACCATAACCATACTAAACAATCAAGACCGATATATTATATTGTTTCAGTCCAATGATTTTTTTTTTTTTAAGAAATTGGTGGAAGAGAATTTTCTCTCAAGTTCTTTGACGATTTTAAATTGGAAGCATTTCCCATTAATGCTTTATTTTATTTATTACTAGATTATTTGTTTTTTAGCAATTATTTTATATGTGCTGATTTCTAAAATGATTTTTAAAAAATTAAAAAATATATTATTTCGATATATTAAAAGCACTTTAAAAAGTAACCACAACCATACTAAACAATCAAGACCAATATATTATATTGTTTCAGTCCAATGGTTTTTTTTTTTAAGAAATTGGTGGAAGAGAATTTTCTCCCAAGTTCTTTGACGATTTTAAATTGGAAGCATTTCCCATTAATGCTTTATTTTATTTATTACTAGATTATTTGTTTTTTGAGCAATTATTTTATTTGAGGCACCGTTTGGGACGTGGAGATTCAACACGGAGAGCAAATCGTGGGCCTTTAGGGAGGGAGAGCGAAGGCTTTCCTCTAAAAGGCGTCTTGCCAGCTTTACTTTTCAAAAAGTTGTTGTAGAGCAGGGCATGGTTGACAATTCTTGACTGTTATTAAAATAAACCTCAAAGATTTGTTTATTTCCTCTCATCCTCTCACATAACATTATCATTAACTATATACTAAAAGAGAGTTTTTTTTTTCCTGTTGTCATAACTCAATTTTTGACCCTTTTAATAATGATGATGAAAAGCAAGTAAAATAAAATAAATGAAGAATGAATTAAAATTTGAGTTAAGGACAACATGATTGATAAGTTTTGAGACTTAATTGAGCTTGAAATTAATTTAATTAATTCAATCAAGGGTTTAATTGGAGAATTGATAAGTTTTGAGACTTAATTAAGCTTGGAATTAATTTAATTAATCAAATCAAGAGTTTAATTGGAGAATTGATAAGTTTTGAGACTTAATTGAGTTTGAAATTAATTTAATCAATGAAATCAGGGGG
>Ga0325411_1008964_pt1 | contig 10760 bp, 7 predicted proteins | sample PopdelMetagenome_13_FD_206181 | JGI IMG/M metagenome (GOLD analysis project Ga0325411, IMG submission 206181) | Populus deltoides microbial communities from Bellville, Georgia, United States - Xylem-PdIQD-R4 | ecosystem: Host-associated > Plants > Phyllosphere > Stem > Wood/Secondary xylem...
CTGAAGCAGTCAACGCAAGTTAAAGCATGGACATCGTCGACATCCCACGTTCATCATCGTCAATTAAACAGTCCACATTCTGGATTGCTCCTTCCTGTTTTCTCTCCATGATTTGAATCTTTCTCTTTCTTTTTTATCAGTTACGTTCGATCTCTTATTGGTAATTTCAATATCTAAAGGCACGTCATTCTCCATTTTTTTTTTAACACACAAGTGTTTCTATATATTTATAACCTTGGTTTTGACCCATAGCAAACTAGCAGTTATGAAGAGAGGGGGGGGAGTAGGTTACATTTTTTAAGGCTACGCTATCTCAAAGGCAGTTGAGATCAGTATATATCAGTATAGTTTCGTGAGAGACTGTATATAAAGATCAGGTGGAAGCTGGAGACTCGGGTGTGTGATCACCAAGAAGAAGCTTCAGGTCACTAAATTAATAAGTAGTTATTTAGAAGATGGTGCGCATGCTCTATTGGTTTACTGCAATATTGCTGCTATGGACGGCGACGGGCACGGTCCGTGGAGGCAACGTAACCTACGATGGAAGATCCTTGATCATCAATGGCCAACACAAGATTCTCTTTTCTGGTTCAATCCACTATCCTCGCAGCACTCCTGATGTACGTATCTCACTGTTCTGTTCATGTACTTACGATGCATATGTTTCTTTTCTTCTTCTTTTTAGTCTGTTTTGCCTATAGTAGCTCAACAAGCATGGCCTTTACCTATTTCTTTGTGGCCCTTCATTCCTCTATCTCCCACCTTTACCGTAAGTCGAGGACGTTGCACTTAATCTCTTCTCTTCCTTTCTTCCATGGATGCGTTTCATTTAAGAAAAGATAAAGCTGGGTTATCTGCAGTTCTATAATGATAAATCCCAAGATACCTGATCCTGTTTGCAGATGTGGTCATCTTTGATTTCCAAAGCCAAGGCTGGAGGCATAGACGTTATACAGACCTATGTGTTTTGGAACCTGCACGAGCCACAACAAGGGCAGGTAGCTCCTTGCGCGTGTGTAAGGCCCCTTTTAATTTTCGTTTGATCGACTGTAGTGGTGAGTGACCATTTCATACCCTATTCGTTGCAGTTTTATTTCAATGGAAGAGCGGACTTAGTAAGGTTCGTGAAGGAAATCCAAGCACAAGGCCTCTATGCTTGCCTTAGAATTGGGCCCTTTATTGAGAGTGAATGGACATACGGGTAACTCCCCTTCGACTGTTATTTCCAAATTCAGACGTGATAAACAGGCCTCTGTCAAAAGCAAAAATAATGTGCCACCTTTTATTTATTTTTGCGTTGAAAATTATTTTTAAATAAAAATAACAAAATTGCAGGGGACTACCATTTTGGCTGCATGACATTCCGGGCATGGTCTACCGATCTGATAACCAACCTTTCAAGGTATCGACTGCTTGTCACATCAAATCCATAAGTTCCGACACTGAATTAATGTATTTAACGGTGCACTGCTAAAATTGAACTTGTATTCTGATTTGGCCATTGGCAGTATCACATGAAAAGGTTTGTATCGAGAATAGTAAACATGATGAAATCAGAGAACCTATATGCTTCACAAGGAGGGCCAATCATACTATCACAGGTTAAGTCCACCGAAGCAAATTGAGGCATTTTATCATTGCTAAGGCCGTTATCATGGTCCCTAATATCTGTCTGTCTGCATACAGGTTGAGAATGAGTACAAAAATGTTGAAGCAGCTTTTCATGAGAAAGGGCCAAGTTATGTTCGTTGGGCTGCATTGATGGCCGTAAATCTTCAAACTGGAGTGCCCTGGGTGATGTGTAAGCAGGATGATGCTCCTGACCCAGTGGTTAGTTCCCTCGTCCTTCAATGTTTAGCATTTAGCAACTGTTGCTTCAAAGGTAATCCACCATTTTCTGGTCTGGAAGACGTTCAATCTGCTTGCCGGCCTCCTTCCTCAGTGCTGTTTGGGCCTGCCAACCAGGACAGAAAAGGATTAAATAGAGTTACAAGCTTCCAAATGCCCTGCATTAAGTCTCTATAAGAGCAAATTCATAAGATTCACTAAACATACAAGTCATTGATGAACGATGAGTTTAAAAAATTTACTGAAATTTATGGTAAAAAGCAGAAAATCTTCCTCGACATTGTTAGTCAAAGAATCTGCTAGTTGCTCTAACACCCTCTTAATTTGTTTTTTAAATTCCATTTTGCATTATGTGCTATAATAAGCAGTTATTCCGTGATTAAAGACTAAGTCGTGCAATTTGCAGATCAATTCATGCAATGGAATGCGATGTGGAGAAACATTTGCAGGGCCAAACTCGCCGAATAAGCCATCAATATGGACTGAGGACTGGACGAGTTTGTATGTTTTAATGAAATGCTTTATTTTTGTTTTTTTTTTCCAAAATCAGATTCTACATTGAACATTAGAAAGAATTCTAAATGGATTATGTCAAATGGGGAACTAAATGGCATTGACAAGTAATATTAATTTGTTGCAAAGAGAGGGCTGCGTTGCCACAGTTTAAATATAATCTATATATCCTGCAACACTGTAAGCATAATCACATAAACAACAGTCAGTAGTATATTTCTGATTTCCTTTCAAATGTCGATAAAATAAAAATAAACAAAAAAGGATGTGCTCAATATGCTTGCCAAGCCAACTTGCTAATGAAATGATTTACCGAGACTACAACTAATGCCTTCATGTTTGTCTGAAGCTATCAGGTATACGGGGAAGAAACATACATGAGATCGGCTCAAGACATAGCATTTCATGTTGCTTTATTCATTGCAAAAACAGGAAGTTATGTAAACTATTACATGGTATGATAATTGCAGCCTAGACTAAACCAAAACAGTATAGTGTCTCCCTTTGTTTTATTTATGATTCAATGTTTTGAAATCTATAGATGGTAGCCCAGAATACTACCCCGCATACAAACTTTTTCTTTGATTTAATGTAATCACAACAACAAATATTGTCCAGACCTATTAATTTCTTCCCCGACACGCTTACAGTATCATGGAGGAACCAATTTTGGAAGAACAGCCTCTGCATTTACAATAACAAGTTACTATGACCAAGCCCCTCTTGACGAGTATGGTAAGTCTTGTAGATTTTTCCATGACATTAATTTGTATTTTTCAAATTACAATCTGATCTGTTTTAATGATGGGTGCAGGTTTAATTAGGCAGCCAAAATGGGGTCACCTGAAGGAATTACATGCTGCAATAAAGTCATGTTCAAAGATGCTACTTCATGGAGCACATAAAACTTTTTCTTTGGGGCCACTACAACAAGTAAGAAAGCTAAGAACATTTTCTTTCCTGGAGATTGGTAACTTGTGTTTGATTTCTTTCGAGAAACATTTGAGTAAATTATTTCTTGATCACTCAACCCTGAAAATTCAGGCGTATGTCTTCCAAGGAAATTCAGGACAATGTGCTGCCTTTCTAGTGAACAATGACGGCAAACAAGTAGAAGTCCTCTTTCAAAGCAATTCATATAAGTTGCCTCAAAAGTCTATTAGCATTCTACCAGACTGCAAGACCGTGACCTTTAATACAGCAAAAGTATGGCACCTGTACACTCAACTCAATTTTTCATAACATCAGGGCATAATATTTTATCCCCGTGTTCTGATTATTATAAAGGTTTTCATATTACAGCATTTTCATTTAATTGACTTAACCACATTCAGATCACAAACAAAGGTATAAGAAAAATACATCATAGAAATGCATTATGCGTGCAGTGACTACAGAATTAAGCATCTCAAAATGTGATTCTATTTCTTTTAAACTTTTTCATGGACAGGTAAATGCACAATATACTACAAGATCAATGAAACCAAACCAAAAGTTCAACTCGGTTGGGAAATGGGAAGAGTATAATGAACCTATCCCAGAATTTGACAAAACATCTTTGAGAGCAAACAGATTGTTAGAGCACATGAGTACAACAAAAGATACATCTGACTACCTATGGTACACTTTCAGGTAAAGCACATTGAAAAGATTTAATATTAACAAGGTTGTAGTTCGATGAAAATGAAAAAACCATAAGACCTGAGATGCTTACCATATGCTACGAAAAGTGCAGGTTTCAACAAAATCTTCCCAATGCACAGTCTGTATTTAATGCCCAATCACATGGACACGTTTTGCATGCATATGTAAATGGAGTACATGCTGGTATGCTTCTAGATCTCTTAATCCTTTTTAGTATGGTAAAAAATAGCCCATAAATACAATTCAGTGATTTTTGTTTTCCATAAATTAAGTTTACAAGTCTCACATATTTTCTAAGACTAGTTAGACACACAAATGAGAGAATGCAAAGCTGGTCTCCTTTGTTTAAAGATGATGGAAGAAATGACCAATTGCTGAGCAAGTTTTATAGCTACACATATTAGTTCCTTCTTTAACATCTATGTTGTAAACTTTTATAGCTACACATATTAGTTCCTTCTTTAACATCTATGGCACTATTACAAGAATCCATCTTATTCCATGTTGTCAAGAAGCGTTTTTTTTTTCAAATTAAAGGTTACAGGGACAATTTAAAACAACTACAAATGAAATGCCTCTCTAGGCAGACCTTTTGTTTCTACATGCACACTTTTATTTACTTTTCTTGGCTATCCACAATCCACTGTACACACGATAATAGGTAGACTAAGAGCCAGAAACAGTTCGTGTAGTGGATAACCAACATGAAAGAGTGACCTAATAAAACACAAGCATCTATCAACAGTTGACTAGTTGCTGGACAGTTCTTCTAACATGGCTTGCCTATGTATAAAAGTGAAAAATGAATATACATAGTATCTAATAATGCAGGATTTTCAATATAAACCTTGGCATCTGGAATTTCAAGATGGACAGACAATTTCAATGTCCGGTTTCTATAGCCTCCACCACAGCCTTGTGGTGCTTATTTTTAAAAGTTATCAGTTTTTAACATAATTAAGCTTTTTCTATGTAGGCTTTGGTCACGGAAGTCATCAGAAAACAAGTTTCAGTCTGCAGACTACAGTTCGTCTAAAAAATGGAACAAATAACGTTGCCTTACTTAGTGCAACAGTTGGATTACCGGTACTTATCAGTCTCAATGCTCTTCTTTTTCTATACAATGACTCAAGAATATGATGGCTACTTGATAGATATTTAAGGAAATACATGTGTGTTCATGTGTGTATATAATTTGTTCGTTTCTTATCTCAGCAATGACACAGCAAGCAGAAAACTTTTGCTGGACCTTGATAAAAACAAATTCAACATTCATGAAGAAAATTTAGATTCACCAATAAAATGCTGATATTTAATTCTACCTTGATATGACACGGATAATAAAGCACAGCAGTCAAGCTGTATTCTTTTCAACTCTGTTTCTGCGAGTGGTTTTGACTTTTGAAAGTATGTGACACAAGCAGAAGCTACTTGATATCAATATAACTTTAACAGGTCAGCTTATTTGTAACACAGGATTCAGGAGCATATCTCGAGCGCAGGGTTGCTGGATTGCGTAGAGTAAGGATTCAAAACAAGGATTTCACAACTTACAAGTGGGGATACCAGGTATGCCTTGAGTGAAGGTTCACAAATCCCATTTCCTCTTAATTTCAATGATAGACCTTGAAAATAATCAGATTATACTGATCTTATAAACATATTTGACAAAGGTTGGGCTGTTAGGAGAGAGGTTACAAATTTACACGGAGAATGGATCTAACAAGGTTAAGTGGAACAAGTTAGGAACCAATCAACCACTCACGTGGTACAAGGTATGGAAATTCATTAACTGACTCTAAGTTGAATTTCTGTGTTTAATTTTGATACAAGAAAGAAAATAAGGAAAGTACAGTGTAACTACATATTATATTAAAAACCATATCCTTCCTTTGAGAACAAGAGTAAAATATGATGAATCATAAAAATTCTCTTTTGTTTCAGCACATTATGATCAACATAAACACACAGCACTATCTAATTCTAACAGGAGTTCCTCATTATGTTTGCCAGTGCTACAGTATAATACTGACTTTTCTCTCATTTATTATTCGCAGACTCTCTTTGATGCACCTACAGGAAATGATCCAGTGGCACTAAACCTTGGTTCCATGGGAAAGGGTGAGGCTTGGGTTAATGGCCAAAGCATTGGCCGATATTGGGTATCATTCCATACTTCCCAAGGAAGTCCTTCACAAACATGGTAATATCATTTTTTACGACAAAGAAGAACGTACATAAACACCATTTTTTTTCTGAAAAAACCCTGATAATCCTTTTCAAAATAAACATCAAATGACCATTACTTTACGATGTCTTAAGTTTTGACACTTTTTTTTAATTCATAGAAAATTGATGTTTCATTTCAAGGCTTTTAAAACATACCGGTGCTTTGTCTTTCTAAAGAAGTTCTCTTAAGAGGATAACTCAACTTAGATCTATCTTTTCCTAATAGCTGAACTAATATGTCAGGTACAACATCCCTCGAGCTTTCCTCAAACCGACTGGCAACCTGTTAGTTCTGCTAGAAGAAGAAAAAGGATACCCTCCAGGGATTACAGTAGACACTGTTTCAGTTACAAAAGTATGTGGCTATGCATCCGAATCACACTTGTCTGCAGTTCAGCTTAGTTGTCCTCCAAAAAGAAACATTTCTAGTATCATTTTTGCAAGCTTTGGAACCCCCTCGGGTAATTGTGAAAGTTACGCTGTTGGAAACTGTCACTCATCTAGTTCTAAAGCCAATGTCGAAAAGGTAAGCTTTTGTGCTATTTAAATTTTCTAAAATTAAATTCCTAATGCTTCGCTTTGTCATGAAGTTTGAGAAAATCAGAAACAAATGGGAAAGTTACGATATTTTGGCTTAATTTCTTCTTTATCCATGCAAAGCATTACTGTTATAGGATTATAAGTTACATTTAATTCATTTTAATATTAACATGAAAATCCTTCTCTGATATTAAAATGGCAGGCAACTTAAAGCAAGGTTTGAACCCTCAAAGTTTTTTTTTTTTTTTTTTCAATTTCCATATTGTTGACGACAAGAGTCAGGATTGAGTAAAGCGAAATGGGTACTTTACGCTATATGGTACATGCACTACTAGAATAACTACTTGAAGCTGCTCCAAATCTCCTCAGCCCCCCAACCTTCAACAATTTTTAAAGGTGGTGGCAATTAAGAGATATATCTAGCCATTGTAGTCCCTTGCTGAAACCCAGCTAACAGTGAACTATAATTATGCATATATATGACAGGAATAAGCCACACATCTTTTCTTGCAAATTGATTGACCCAATCAAAACTGTTATCTATTTTTCAGGCTTGTATAGGGAAGAGAAGCTGTTCCATCCCTCAATCAAATCATTTTTTTGGTGGCGACCCATGTCCAGGCATTCCTAAAGTTCTGCTGGTTGAAGCCAAATGCACATGATTTTAAGTTTCATAGCATATTGAGCAAAGAGGTACCATGAAAATTTAAATTCAACTTTTAAATGATGTCAACTCAAGGTGTCATCATCATTCCAGAACCCACATATCCTAGTCTAGGTCTAAAAACTTTTTGGTTTATTTTTTGTATTTTATGGGAGGATAGAAAGCACTGTGGCTGCGAGGGGCAACAAGTCAGGGCACTACAAGTCTAAAAGTTTAGATGATGGGATTATAGGGAGACCGATGTTGACTAATACGCGGTGTGGATAAAGCACGTGAAGAACATGTAAATGTTCCTCTTGTTTTTCTCTATAAAAGTTCCCCTTTCCTTGGCTATACAGTAAATTCTTGATTAAGTGGTTTTGTATATGTTAACTTGCAAACTTAGTGTCAGTCAACTTATATTGATGATTTAATGTTCTCCAGATTGCAAATTTATTTCCAAATTTCCTTCTTTCATATCCAGAAAAAAAATGTCGCCATAAAGAAAATGAAAATCAATCAATCTATCAGAGCTTGAAAGAAGAATGGTACAATCTTGACAACTGTAAATTTACACCAATCATGCATGTAATCAAAGGGATTTAAAGACGTAAAAGAAAAGATTGAAGGAGCAGACTTGAAAGCCAAACATACGAATAAAGCATAAAGATTCTGCAAAAATTAAAATATCAGTGATGCTTAGGTAATAGCTTCAATTACCACGTTGTGCTTTGCTGCCTCTTTTCTTAGAGGATTTCTTTTCATTGACAGTCACTGATGGTAGAAGGGCCTTCTGCGAGGGCAATTCAGCAATGAAAAGTAATGTCTGAGCCCATCCAGCATATTTCCCATACTTAGTCACAAACGCATCTGCCACACGGCCGCAGAGCTTAGGTGTCAGGCTAGCACCAGCAAGCTCAGGTACAAGGTGTGTCGTAGCAATCTACTCGAGTCAACCCCAAAACAAGCATTCTCTTATCAAAACTATAGCGAATCAAAGCTACCAAATAAACTAAAACACAACAGAGCATTGTACCCGCCACACGTGCGTATCAACAGGGATGGCATGATGTTGATCGAGAGAAAACAGAGCAATACAGGATGCCACTTTTAAACCAATTCCAGGTAATGTACAAAGTGAATCAATCACCATTTGGAGTTGTAATTTTCGAAGAGATTCAAGCCATTTCACACCTCCTTCCGGTTTCGATTGCAAAGCATTCACCGTTCCAGTAACGTATTTAGCTCTGCAAATTAATTTACAGCATTAACACAAAAAATAATCAACAATAACACATTATTTAACAAACATACCTACCTATAACCAAAACCAGCCTCTCTTAGCTGCTGCTCCGTAACCAAAGCCAATCTCTCCAGGGAAGGAAACGCGTGGAACTCAAAACCCTCAACATTCCCCAAATGATCACCTAATGAGGACACGAAATCCACCATTTTAGTGATCCTCGAAATGTTATTATTCGAAGAGCATAAAAATTGAATCAAGCACTCAAGTGGATCCTGCCTCAAAACCCTAGCTCCTTTAAAATGCTGTGCCAATTCAGCGAACCGCGAATCAGCGGCGGCGAACCCGTGCCACATTTCGGTTAGTGAGATGTTGGTGTTGAGGAAACTGAGGAGAGCTGATTTGGCAGCGGATTGGGAAGGGGAATGGTGGATTTGGTAATAAACGTCGCCGTTTTGATGGTGCTTAAGGGAGATTAAGTGACGACCGAGACTGCCTGTGTATTGGAGGGGACCGGTTTGTTTCCAACGGAAGGTTTGGCCGGTGGGGAATGTGAGTGGGAGTGAGAGTTCTGACTGGGTAAGGTTGACTGGGGCCCAGTTTGTTGGCTTGAAAATTATTTTTTGGTGTTTTTTGGAGGAGTGGCGGGGTTGTGGTGGTGTTGGTAGAGGTGGTATTGGTGATGATCTGCTGGTCGTGGGGGTGGCGGGTGGCGGCGTGGGTCTGGCTCGCTTCATTATTGGCGTTGGGAAGGAACTCCCTTTTGGTGATGGGAATTTTGCGGCCAGCTATTCGTTCCCTCCCTGTGTGTAGTCTCGCGAGTGCTATCTCCTCTCATGACCGCATCATACTATCCTCAATTTGATTGTTGTGTAATTACTCTTCAGTCTTCTATCTTCACCCATGATATCGTAAAAATATTGATTTTTAATAATATTTTGTTGAAAACAATTATTTACAAACATGCTTGTTTTTGTACTAGTGTTCAAACTTCTTTTTGCTTGTTTAATAATCTTTCCCAGAGATGGGAGTACTGGATTTTCTCCATCTCCATACATTGCTACCACCAATACATTTCACTATATCCATTTTCTTCCAACATTCATGCATGATTCTAGTGAGATCTCCACAAGGTTTGGTCGAAGCAACTCCATCGTTTAATCTTTGAGATTTTGAACCTCCATATTCACTTATCTCTTGCCTTTTTCAAATTGTTGTGTTGTTGTTTTGGTTTACATGGATTAGAACTCTTTCAATAATAAAAGGAGATTCAAAGCATGGGTTTCTAGTTTTGTAAAGGAGAAGGCGTGGACTAAAGTTGATTTAATGATGTATTTGATTTATTTTAGGTTAATTTTTTTATTATTTTTAATGTGATGTTTGTATTAGCTTGCGTGTATTTTAACTAATGAGTCTTTGAAATTAATGATTATATAATTCTAGTGATCCTGAGGTTTGTGAAATTTAAATTGGTGATCTTTGAGAGCAAATCTAGAACCTGACTAGTTGAATTATATCACTCAAAATTTATTTTAGATTAATCTATTTGATGTATTTATAGTATTTGATAAAATAAATGAAAAATAATTTGAAATGAGAGAAAACATATTTGAATACATAGAAGAATTTTCTGGTGAGTTTTAAAAATTATATAGGAGTGTAGTTTGATTTTTTTTATTTGATTTGAAAAATTATATTGATATAATGCAAAGTATAACTTCCAAACAAAAAACCAAGTAAACTACAAGATGTTTTTTTATAATTATATGTATAAAATCCGTACAGAATTTGCCTTAAACAGTTCAAACTAGTAGATGTCTCAAACATAAAAGATTCAATTAACTAAAAAGAATTTAATAACACCAAACTTTTGTATAAAATATAGATTATACTAGACGTGGGCTTGTGTTATATCGTGGAGACAGGTTTTTTTATTATTATTAAAAATGATGTGTTAACTTATGCAAATACGTTTTAAAAGGGAAAAAAAAATTCTTGAGTTATAATTTGATTTTATTTTAATTAGATGATAAAAAAAATTTGGTAGAAGCATTAAATAGACCAAATAAAAAAGAATTGACCACAATAACTAGAAAAAAA
>Ga0325411_1008966_pt1 | contig 10757 bp, 6 predicted proteins | sample PopdelMetagenome_13_FD_206181 | JGI IMG/M metagenome (GOLD analysis project Ga0325411, IMG submission 206181) | Populus deltoides microbial communities from Bellville, Georgia, United States - Xylem-PdIQD-R4 | ecosystem: Host-associated > Plants > Phyllosphere > Stem > Wood/Secondary xylem...
TCGAACCTGAGATAAAATTTGTATTTTTACTTAAAAAAATACAGACTACACTTTAATTTAAGAACAAAAAATTTTCATTTACAAAAATCTTATACAACTTTCAAAGTAAAACTTCGACCAATCATCAGTAGTTGATAAAAAATTAAATAAAAATAAAACAATAATGGTCATGTAATTCAGTCATCCTGGTATTGGTGTTGCTAGAAAACACACATGATTTTTAGGATTTGTTTGAAAATGTAATTACTGTTATTTTTTAAAGTAATTTTTATTTGAAAATATATTAAAATAATATTTTATTTTATTTTTAAAAAATTATTTTTAATATCAACATATCAAAATAATTTTAAAAATATAAAATTAATTAAAAAAAGACATTTAATAAATGAATCTCTCCATTGCAAATAATTTTTATATACATATCAAATATATCTTTAATAATATATCCTTAAGCTATTTACTCGCATCTTCAACAGTCCATAATTTATATTTTAATATTCAACTCAGTAATATTTAATCTTTATTTCTTAACTCCTAATCAAACACATCACAACAAGGATAGAATGTTAAGGGTGTAAAAAAATGTTAATAGGTGAAATTGCAAGGATATCTGATATGAGTTAGAAAAATTATAAATAATATTAAGTTCTAAATTTAAAAAAAATCAATTTTATTTAAATATGATAAAAATAGCTACCGTTCCAAACATGTACAAAGGGAGTAGCTTTCCATATGATTTATCCTTGTAACGAACATACCCTCATGAGAAATCAAGAAATGAAAAAAACAATTAATATTTTATATGAAAAAATACATTTAGGAGGCGTATGTCTTGCGTAATTTTTTTCATGAATGGATGAAATATTTACATGATAAATATTTTATGATGTTCGATAAGTAAGATGCAAAAAAAAAACAACGAATGTTGAATTGATGTTGGTGATCAATGGTGTAACTGCAATTTTAAAAGTGAATGACTAAATAAGATATTAATGTATCCAAATAAAAAGATCTAAAAATCTACAAAATAGATCCAATTTTCTTTTCTAAAATAGACCCAACAAGAATATCTTTTGGACTCGGGCTTAGTATCCTGAGGATAAAATATAGCGAGGGCCTAATGAGAAGCCCAACTCCCTAAAGGGCATGAGCTCAGGTAAAAAGTCTGAGCCTATACAAGGTGCATGCCCTGCTAGGCGTGCTATCACGCCCAACGTAGGCGTGCACCCCTGTGGGCTCAAGCATTCACGCCTGAACCCCACGTGCTCCGGCTCGAAAGCCTAACATGCTTGAGTTCAGGCGCGTAGCCCAACATGCTTGAGTCCAGGCAGCGCGCTTGGATTCATTTCTCACCTCTAATGGGTCCGAGCCCAACACTCGCCATGAATTTTTTTTAGACCCCGCATGGATCCCTTAGTATTTTATATTGGTCCAATACATATTATTTTGAGTAAAATATAACTAAAAATATCACAAAGATAAAATTACACTTCAGCCCCTCCTCTTTATAAAAAGATAAGATTCATGAGTTATAAATACACCATGAATTCTTCATTCTCTACTGCATATGTATTTTCAAAGCATCTCTCTCTATAATATTATTGTACTTCCTCTCTTTATAAAGTTATTGACTTTATCATCAAAAAGTCCCTATGTCCATAAAAAAGGATTTTTTATAGGTATAAGCTATTGATCACCTAGCTTACTAAACATCACATGCTATCAGTTACTAGATAGCTTGATTACAGAGAATGAATTAGATTGCTTGAAATAAAAAAAATTAGCTAATTATCCAATACATCAGCTTTATATCTAAATATCTTGGATTTTGAGACTCATCAAATACAAACTTGTATAAGTAAAAATGTCTAGGCATAAACAAAATGGAATAAAAAATTAATTATAAAAAAAAATGTATATACACATAAGAAAACCTGAACATTTCACAAGACTTTCGTAAAACAAAATAATCATTTTTCTATTCTATACTCAAGATATGTTTGAATATGCTTTTATATAATTAATTTGGTTTTTTTTTATCCCCAGGTTATGAAATAAATTCAATAAATATTAAGGATCTATAATAAAAATAAATCCTTGGTATAAGAAAATTAAAAACACAATGATTAATCAACAAAACTCTAAAAGTAGTGATCAATTTTAAATTTTTAAGGTCAATAACTTATACATTTAATCTCAATTAATAGATTAAGTCATTTGATTTTTTTTTATTAATGTGAAAGGTTGGGAAAAACATAGTCATCTTGCATGCATTGAGAGGGTGTGAAAAATTAAAGGAGTTCCAGTTTGTTTCTAGTCGATACTAGCTTTGGCTTCGCGCTTCGCTGCGGGGCTGAACTATTTTTTATACAAAAAATGATGTTTAGGTATTGAAATGAGGTTAAAAATAACATAAAAAAATTGGTTATGACAAATGTGTAACAATATTAATGAGAGTAAAGTCAACACGGGATAAAAAAATATTTAATTATTATTTCATCGTCGTCATCATTATTATTATCATCAGTAATATTATTATTTTCATTACTATTTTTATTTCTATCACCACTATTATTATTGTCGTCATCGTCGTCATTATTATTTTATTGGTGTTATTGTTATCATCATCATCATCATCAATAATATTATTATTTTCATTACTATTTTTATTTTCATTACAACTATTATTATTGTTATCATTTATATTTTCATAACTAACATTACTACTATTGTTGTTATTGTTGTTGAAAAAATAAAAACCAGAAACTTGATTTGAAGGACATAATTGAAAAGTATAAAAACTTTGACAAAAAAAAAACCAAGGAAAACTATAAGAAATTAAAAGAGAAAGAGAGAGAGAGAGATCAAACTGAAATCATTATTATTATTATTATTAAAATAACCAAAATCATAGACTTGATTTGAAGGATAAAATTAAAAGCCATAAAAACTTTGTCAAAAGGGCAAAGAGGAAAAAATCCAAAATAAAAAGTATGAGGACCAAATAAAAAATAATTATATATATAAATCGGAAGCCAAAGGTTAAATTGAAAACACAAAAGATTTTAATAAAAAGTGAAAGGACAAAAATATACAAATGAAAACTAAAATGACTGAATCTAAAATACTAATAACACTAAGGACTATAATGTATTTATTGAGGGCGAAGAGAGAAATGAAGGGGAAAAAAAGAAAAGGCCAACAGAGATAAGCCAAGAATATTTGGACTACACGTGTCGTCTAGGATGGAAGAGGGGACGGCGAGGAATCAGACTTTATGGTGGAATCCAATTTTTGACCATCACGAAACGCCACACATGGCGCCCACAGACATAATGTCTCCCACTCCCTAGCGCGTGCTCCGCATTAGTAGCTTTTTTTAATTACAAATATTATTTTAATTGTAAATTACTGCTCTACCCTCATGCAAACCAACAATAATTTTTAATGCATCATGAAAACTACAAAAAAATCCTAGGTCAATATAATTTTTCAGTTTAGATGAAAAGACCAAACTAATCTTATATATAATATATCATAAACAATTTCTCTATCACATTTCCATTCCTCTAGTTAGATCTGCATTTTCTTCTTATGTGTTTTCTATATGAAAGAATATATTTACTTCGAAGTCCTTTATTCATGATATTTTATGGGAAATTACAAAAAAAAAAATAGGAATCTTTGTTAATTGAATTCATATTTGTAATTATAATCTCAACAAACCTATCATTTTCTCTCCACATCTTTAATCATATAAGTCACTCAAAAAACAAGCATGACAATTCAATTATAAAAAAAATGAGAAACTTTAATCTTCTCCCACACTTCTTTTTCTTATGTTTTTTTTTTATCTCCAAATGTCTCTTTCAATACATTGTGTTTCATCTCAGCTTTCATCTCCTCCTCCCTTCTGCTTACCTCCACCATTATAACAATCTCAAGCTTAAATTATTTATTAATAAAGTAGATTGATTACATAAATCAACAAAATGAAAAAAAAAAAACCAATTTGGGTGACCAATTCGATATGGTCGGGCATCTAAAAACAAAACAATTGACAAATCTTCATCACCCTTCTCTCAATCATGCATCATTTAAATAATATTTCTACCCCTTCATTTTTGTAGGTTTTAAATCCCAACGACATCTAATTAATTGACTTAGTCAAATGCTATGATTGTTGTCATTCTCTTTTCTTGCTAACTGTCATCATTTTAAGCTTAATGGAATCCAACTAGATTCCATTTAAGTTGATGTGTCATCCTTCAGTGCTTTAGACAAGTTAAACCATCAGATCAAATCTGCATTTAAGACAATCTCCAAAGTTTTTCTTTCATGCATAACCAATGTTTAGATTAGGTTGTTTACATCCTCTTTCCCTTCAAGATCTTTAACCTTAAAGCTAAGATATGTTTGTTGAAACCATTTTTCCTCTGCTGAGATTGTGCCTTTATCTTCTTGTCTTTAATAACACATGAGATACTCCCTGGTAAGTTTTCATATGGTCCTTTTCTTTTTATATATATATAATTTTCTCTAGTAATAAGTTAGGTCTTCCTTCCTAAAATAAAGGCAACTTTAAGACCAGTGAGTACTCTTAGTTCTCGATTCTCCTATTCAGTAATAACACATGGAAGGTGGGGTGCAGCTAAGCTTTTTCTTACATCTTTAAATATAATTACTGTTATTTTTTAAAGTAATTTTTATTTTAAAATATATTAAATAATATTTTATTTTATTTTTAAAAAATTATTTTTAATATCAACATATCAAAATAATTTTAAAAATATAAAATTAATTATAAAAAATAATTTTTTTAAAAAAAGACATTTATTAAATGAATCTCGCCATTGCAAATAATTTTTATATGCATATCAAATATATCTTTAATAATATATCCTTCAGCTATTTCCTCGCATCTTCAACAGTCCATAATTTATATTTTAATATTCAACACAGTAATATTTAATCTCTATTTCTTAACTCCGAATCAAACACAGCACAACAAGGATAGAATGTTAAGGGTGTAAGCAAAATAAATGCTTGTAATTTGACCTTAAAATGGCATACATATATATAGTATAAGATAACAGTCTTTTTTCCAACGCATATAATCCAGAAGAAAGAAAGTAAAACATGCATCCATACTAAATTTTATATTCTTGAATTGATGGTTTGGCTTCACCATCTTATTAGCCAAGTAAGAACTGGCAATGGACCCCAAATGAGAAAACAATTCAGTTGTCTGCACAAAAGCCAAGCTACCCATCCCCCACATTGACAATTATTTTAATTTGCCAAAACAATTAAATATGTCAAACTACATTTCTCTTTATCTATATAACATATTAAGAACACACTCTCCATGTTAGTATAATGCATTTAAATTCTAGTCTCAATATTTAAATCTAGAAAATTAAAGAAAGAAAACAAACCTCTTTAATATAGAAATAATTCGATCGCCATAAGAATAGACAAGCAAAGTTCACTCTCTGCTGCTTACTGGAAATGAGCTCATATTTTCTTCGGACATCTGACAACTAGAAATCCTCTGGAATAGACACAGAGTGGAAATAACAGTAAGGGGGTTTAACACCAAGATTCTCATATCAAAATTAATTAGTTTCCCTGGTAATGATCAACTAAGAAAACTAATTCAGAAGCCTCATAGACAAATAAACTTTAAGGTTGCAAATCACTCACCAGATTAATTGATTTACTTCCTAAAAGTACAAGTCAATGGAGATTCGGAGAATGAAGAGGATGTCATTGGCCGTTGGTGAGTGAAGAAAAAAAAAGAAGGCTGAAGGTTAAAGAGAGGCAGATTGCAGTGACGAACTGATGACTTGTTTTGGAACAGTCAACAGTCACCATTGAAGGACTTTGAGGAAGAGAGGTTTGGTCGTTGCCCGCTAGGGTTAATAAGGAAGGGTGGATGGCTAATTTTTTTAACCTTTTGGTGCAGTTACTGTAACTGCAATGCAATGCAATGCAATATATATATTCCTTATAAAATCGTGAAATTGAGCTCAAAATCGTGATTTTACACGATTTTAACCGATTTCAATGATTTAATATGATTTTGCTGCGATTTTATTACTTTTCAAGTTTTTAAGCCGATTTAACACGATAAGCATATATTAAAATCATACGATTTTACGAGTTAACTCATAATTTTAACAACATTGCGCCCAATTACCGGTAATAATTCATCCACCCAATTACCAGACATTAATTCACTCACCCAATTACCAATACTAGTTCATTCGTTCAATTACCGGGCATTAATTCATCCACCCAAATATGTTCATCCGTTAACATCAAACATAAATTACGGAATTTCTAATTAAAATTAACACAAGTTTTTCAATCAATCTTTCTACAAAAATTCAAGATGTCGAATATCTACCTACTGGTGATGCTCGACTAGTAACTCCCTGCTGCTGTCTGGAGCCTCCAACCTCTCCTGTTTCATTTGAAAGATCTTATGATTTCAATATTTCATCACCCGATAATTTTCTTAAAACTTCATCACATAATAAGATTTTTGATCAATATAATTTTAACATCCGAAACTATTGTGATTATTCTAACATGGTTTCATGTTCTTTAATAATTCCACAAATAATTTATACAATGTTACATCCATCTAAACTTTTAATTCACCACAATTATAAGTGAAACTTATATCACTATAAAACTTTTCCTAACAATTAAAGGAAATTTAATTCCTTTACACCTAATTCAACACATCATTTTATTTATTTTTCTTCCACTATTTAAATACAATCCATTAATTTCTTCAAGCTTGAAATTTTATTTCTTATATTTTCCATAGCCAAATTCACCTTTCTAAGAGTTCCATAATCACACATAACAACAACTAAGTATCCATGTATGGAATTTTACTAATCAATACAATAAGATCATATTTACTTATAACATAACAAGGGATCAATAGCTAACCCAAGGTGGAAACCATTTTTTATCCCTCTCCTTCTTCTTTTCTCTTCTTTTTTTTTTACACATTCTTCAATCATCAATTACTCAATTATCATAACTAAATATAATTTCTTTGTCATTAATTCAATAACCTAATCATCCTAAAAATCCATCCTTGGCCGAAATTCCCATTACTAAAAGGAAGAAATACTTTTTTTTTCAAATTAACCTAATTAATGACAAGCCCAGACATTTATTCCTTCAATAAACATGTAATTAACATAAATCCATGCATTCAAACCATTATAACATCAAGAACCCACCTTACAAAATACCAATTCTACTCAATCCAATAACAAACATGAAAAACAATACATTGGATCATCTTGGAGAGTTTTCTTACCCTTAAAGAATGAAGAATCAAAAGTCAAAACAAGTTGAATCAAGTTTTCCTTCACACTTCCCTCTAAGCTCAATTTTTTCTTCTCTAAAAGCACACTTAAAATCTTTAAACTCCTTGTAGTCTCCTTAATGTATCGAACCCTCTCTTTAATTACTTAACACTCTTTCTATCTTACACTTTGTTTTTTATTTTTCAAGCAATTTTCATGAAAAATATCAAAAGCCTTCTTTTCACATTTTCTTCTCTTGGCCGGTTGGACACTTCCTCTTTTTTTTTTTCATTGCTGGCAGCTTATAAAGAGGGTTGTTTTGGGCAAAGTTTTAATTTAGTCCCTAAAGAATTTCTAGATATTCATTTGTGCTATTTGTTTTTTTATCTGAAAACAATTCTTATCATACTTCAAAAATTCTAAAACTTTAACCTAGGTTAAAATAATATTTTATAAGACTGCATGCAAAATTTCAACTTAATCTAATGACCAGATTGAAAGTTACGAGCTATAACGTAAAATTAGCCAATTTGTAATTTTTCGTCAAAAATTTAAATTTTTATATTTCATACTTGTACAAGTCATATCAATTAATTTACTCAATTCTTGAGATCATTTCTCTCTCTCTCTCACTTACACACACACACACACACACTCCTTCCCGTTTACTCAAATAAGCAATAGGTTTTTCTTGTTACATTAACATAGGCCTCGCCCATAATCCTAAAGCATCACATTCCACCATAAAGGGCTTGGTAAAATTAGGTAAAGTTAGGGCAAGTGGGTTTGACACAACTTGTTTTCGTTTTAGGAAGGCTTTTTCTATTTAAACATTTCATCTAAAATTAGGTTAATGAGCTTGCTATGACCCCATATACCTATATGAATCTACAATAATACCCGGTTAAAACAAAAAAAAAACCTTTTAAGGCCCTAATATTCTGTGGCCTTGGCTATCTAACCATAGTTTCTATTTTGGTAGGATATGTCCTAACTCCTTCTTCTGATACCACATTACCTCAGTACTCAACCTTTTTTTTGTAGCAAACTTGTATTTTGATAGTTTAACTTCTAATTTGTGCTCAGCTAAGGTTTCTAATACATTTCTTAGATGTTCTAGATGCTTATTTTTAGTTTGACTATAGACTAGGATATCATTAAATAAAACCAAAACAAACTTTCTTATAAAAGTTCTGAATACTTGATTCATCAATTGCTAAAATGTTAATAGGGCATTTGTCAAGCCAAATGGCAAACTAGGAATTTATAATGTCCTTCGTGAGTTCTGAAAGTTGTCTTTTAGACATCATTTGGACACATTTTTATTTAGTTGTAACTTGATAAAAAAGTCTAATTTTGAAAAGAACCGTGACTCGTGTAACTCACTCAACAATTTTTCTACCATTGGTATGGACAACTTATCATTTATGGTCTCATTGTTTAATGCCCTATAATCCCCACACATTCTCCAAGACAGATGAAAAAAAGGCTTTTACTAGGACTTATAGTTCCTATTGCTAGTAACTCTTGAACAATCTTGTCAATTTCAAACTTCTGGTAGTAAGGATAATGGCAGGGCCTGGCATTGATGGGATTTGTTCCCTTATTTAGAACAATTGAATGGTCTTAAGCCCTTTTTGGTAGAAGTCCCTCCTCTTCAAGCTCAACCGTTAAAATTTCTTATGGAAGTATGCAACTTCTTTATATGTTTGGCCCTAGTTTCCATCTTTCATACTTTAAGAACTAGCCCTTGATTGAACCTCTATAATTATTTTAAAAATGTAGACCCATAATTAACTTTAAATTATGGTACTTTTAGACCTATAATTTGAACAATAGACCACTATACTGAAATTCTATAGATAGAGCTGTAAAATCCTATAAGATAGGCCCTAAGCCTCTTAACTAATGAATGCCCAAAAATCATAACACAACCCCATATTTGGATTAACCAAGCCTGTATTTTAAAATGGAAATATTGGATTCCCATCTTGACTTCATGGCAAAACCTTTCACTCTGTATTTTTGTTCCATTAATAATTTTTCCTCCAATAGGTTGCTACTGTTTGATTTTAATTCCTAGCCTTTTTACCACTCAAGAGTGGATAAAATTATGGGTACTCCATGTATCCACCAAAGCAATAATTAATTGGCCTTTGATTAGTACCTTGATCCTCATAGTGCGAGGATTTGAAGCTGCTAACAAGACATACAAAGAGATTTTATCTGTTTTTTCCACTCAATTAGGTACGCCCAAATCAATTGATCTTTCAGTACACTAGTAAGGTGCTTCAACATGCCTCCATCTTATTCCTTAATGAGGATCAACTTAGGCCCATTATATTTATAACAAGGGTCATGTCTTCCATCCTATTTAAAATATAGCCCCTTATCATGTTTTTCCTTGATATAAGCTGGAGTTAATTTATAAACAAGTAGATTGAGCCTATTCTCTCATTTGGCATGGTTAGCCATTGAAATTCTTCCATAATTTACTATAGCATTGAACCTTAGACTCCTTCATACAAGGCTAAGTTTTTCCTCCTGCATTCCAACAAACCCACATGCAACCACTAAATTTGATGGGTTGAGCATTCTCATAACTATCTTAATTTCATATTTTTAATCTTTATAAAAAATAACTCGACTTATGAGCATTTGATAGTCCTCTTATGTGGTTTGATAATAATTCAAATTGGGTTTTATAGCTTTTTAATCTCGTAATTTGCCTTAAATTAATGAGGGCATCCATTGGGTCATCATATGTAGGTGGTCCAAATCAAATCTACTAAGCTTTCATAAATGATTCCTAATTAGTCAAAGCACTTGCTTCCTCCATTTTTTGAAACCATGATATGACTTTTCCTTCTACATAGACGCTAGCTATAAACAACATGTGGTGTAGTGGGGTATTATGAAAATTGAAAACGTGAGTGGCCTTGTACACCCAACCTAATAGGCCTTCCACATTAAACATTAAACCTGAGAAAGTCTAATCGGATCGATCTGATATGCAACTGTTGGGACTGATCTTTTGTCATTCTAATTTATTTATATGATGTCTATTTGCAAACGTATAAAGGCTATTCGATGGAGATACCATGGGTCTTTTTCCTCTGACATTAGTTAATTAATCCACCTTGGATGATATGTTCTATAAATGTTGTACAGGTTCCTCCAATGTTGATACCAATTTTGTAACAATCCCAAGCTGAATTTATTTATTGATAAAGTAGATTGATTACATGAATCAACATAATGAAAAGAAAATAATTTGGGTGATCAGTTCGAGTGGTCGGGCCTTTAAAAAAACAAAACAATTGAAAAATCTTCATTGTCCTTCTCTTAATCATGCATCATTTAAATAATGTTTATATCCCTTAATTTTTGCAAGTTCAAATTAAAATGGGAGAAATCTTA
>Ga0325411_1008967_pt1 | contig 10754 bp, 2 predicted proteins | sample PopdelMetagenome_13_FD_206181 | JGI IMG/M metagenome (GOLD analysis project Ga0325411, IMG submission 206181) | Populus deltoides microbial communities from Bellville, Georgia, United States - Xylem-PdIQD-R4 | ecosystem: Host-associated > Plants > Phyllosphere > Stem > Wood/Secondary xylem...
ATTGAAATGAGGTTAATTGTATTCTCTATATAGGCTTACTGAGGTCAGCTTTTCTTCTCTTTCGCGAGGATGAATCGTTTTCTTCATCTTTGGATTGCTTGCGTTTTTCTTTCTGCATTTCTAAATTGAATAGAATGATATAGGATGAGCTGGTAAATGATTATCTATCTGAACGGAAGGCTTTCAAGCTATCGTTATGAGCAAAGAAGCAAAGAAGAGCAAGTTCAGTAGAACAAAGAGTAAGCTATGAAATGGCAGCAATGGGACAGAGAAGTTAGCTGCAGAGTAAAGCAAGGATATTGAATACTGAAATTTCCAGTCAATGCAGCAATAGTAGAGTCAACACTAATCAAATAATATATTCAAATAAAATCAGCCATGTCAGGACCCCAAACAGTCCCTACATTAACAATTCATCCAAAAGAGTTATACAATATTTTTATTATTTGGTTCAGGAGAGACTCTTTAATTATATATTAAAACCAAAGTTTCCTGATTTGAAATCCCACAATGCCTCTTGTCAGAGTTACTCTCAGATGTGAGAGAACAAACATCAGTAATTAACCCTATTTCTATGAATTAGCTAATGCTGTGTGCAAAATCAGAAGTGGAGTGGTGGGACAATTTCTAGTGAAGGCTAGTGATAATAATCACTATTATTAAATTCAATCTGTTCTACCCAGCAGTGGATCAAATTAGGATTCAATTGATTCAATCCTGGTTAAGTCTAAATAAATCAATCCAGAATTGATCCAATTTAATTTGGTTAATTTGATGAGTTCAATCTTCACCTAGTTAAAATCTATTAATTTTAGTACTGTTTTAATTATTTTTTTCAAACGAATCTTGTTTTAATGTTTTAATTTTTTTTATTAATTATATTCTTAATTAAACGTTGTATAATTCTAATACTATTTTTTGAATAATTTTAGGGAAGAAATTATAATATAATTGTAATTATATTTATTACAAACATTTTTTATTTCTTTCTGTGTTCTCTATTTTTTTTCTTTTTTATTAAGAATATTTGACTTTATTCTATTATTCGAACTTCTTCCTAGATATATGATGATAGGAACTGCTACCATTTATTCAAACTAATTCTTATTTTCTTGTTACTATCATATATATATATATATATATATATATATATATATGGAAAAGAGAAAGATTAACTATTTGATGGACAATCTTCTCGGTCAGAAAATCTAAAGTTTACACTCTGAGATAAAGAAGATTTCATGATTATGTTATGGCTATGAAACTCTATAATGCCAAAGTCCGTGGACCTTACATGTAACAGACCCGACTGTACGACTTAATTAATGTTAAAAGATCTCAACATATGCTCTTAATTTGAGGGTAATTTTTTTTTTAAAATCTACCAAAAATTTGGCAGAGTTTTGTTTGTATTTAGAACATTTCAAGTTATCGACTACTATCAATTTACTCAATCAACTCATCATCATAAGGTCCTATAATTCCGGATCTTATTTCAATAATTATAATTCAACACCTCATACAATCAACACAATATATATATATATATATATATATATATATATATAGCAATAACAAAATAAATATATTTTTTTATAATTTACATGATGTATCGTCCACTTATTAAAATCATGATATGTTTAAAATATACATTAATTGTATATAAGCTATTATTCAATATTGATGATCAATAAAACAGATTTTGCTTCAACACACCTTCTATCAATGGGCCATATGATTTTGCAAATTTGATGCAGTGGAGACTCGTGACATGTGTACTTGCAAACTAACAAGTTTTTTTTATATATAAAATAAATAATTTAGTCCTATATATTCAACATTGATGATCAATAATAAATATAAAAGATTAATAATAAATCCTGTATAATTTGATTTTTTTATTCTCCTTAATTAATCCCTGATCGAGGTTCTAAAAAACCTCAACCAACCTTATTTTGTTATTTTGAATTGAACTTAATTCACTAAAAAATGTTCATCATCTTTCTTGCAAATTATTAGCGATGCAATAATCATAATTATAAAAGAGGTAAAAGGGAACACGTAGAGGAAAAAAAGCAAGGAAATTTCTCAAGCATGTATTGGTAAATATTGAGCTGGAATTTGGAGCGGTAATTTCGTGGTGGCTGCAACAACACCTTTCTATCAATGAGCCATATGATTTTGCAAATTTGATGCAGTGGAGACTCGTGACATGTGGACTTGCAAACTAACAAATGATATAATTGAAAAAGAAAATAATTTTAATTTAGTTTCAAAATATAGGACCTTGTTTCATGTATTTTAATTTTATCAATTTTATTTTAAACATAATTTATATTATAAAATAAATCATTTTTTAATATTGATAATAAATAATAAATCTTGATGATTAATAATAAATTTTGTATAATTTGCACATAATTTCTTATTCTCATGGTCAATTCATCCCAAAACGAGGTTTCAAGGAAAGTCTCAATAAATAAAGAAGTTTAAAAGTGTAGTAGTAGTTGCTTTTTAAAGTATTTTTTATTTTAAAACATATTAAAATAATATTTTTTTATTTTTTTTAAATTATTTGTGACATCAGCATATCAAAATAATCTGAAAACATTAACAATAAAAAAAATTTAAAACAAAAATAAAATAAAATAAAATAAATTTTTTAAAAAAACAATTCTAAAATATAATGCCAAACACAGCTATATGATATTATTCATTAGTAGGAGAAAGCATCACGAATTTCGAGTCAAAGCAAGTCAAGTAGTAAAAGTTAGAAAAATTTTATTTATTTTTTTATAATATCATATTAAAATAATTAAAAAACATAAAAAATATTTTTAAACAAATAAATTTAAAATTTAATAAAAAAATGGGTTGCCAACCCATATAATATTTATAAGCTTTTTTAAAAAAATATCAAACATACTATTAGAATAAAGTTCGTTTATGCTATTTATGTTAGCAAATACTTAGCAAATTGGTCAATAAAACAAACTGAAATCATATTTAAGAAATATCTCTATTTTCTTGTTATTTTTGGATTATTCACTTGATTTTACTAGTTATTTTTTATTTATTTTAATAGATTCATTTAGCTATTATATAAATAGTTGATGTTTTATTTTTGAAAACAATTTTAAAAATAATTGATTTTTTTCTTAGAATTTAAAATTATAATTTTGAATATTAAAAAACTCTAATTCTTTAACTTTCTTGCAAATACTTCGCAAGCAAGTCGGTCAGTCACAATTTTTCAAATTATATATAGTATAAAGTACTAGGAAATTTCTTTTGTAAATTAATAGAAATTTCGAGTCGACCTTTATTTGGACCAATCAAATAATATATTCAAATTAAATCAGACAAGTCAAGACCCAAAACAGTCCGTGCATTAACAATTCATTCAAAAGAGGTGTACACTATTTTTATTATTTGTTTTAGGAGAGACTCTTCAACATTATAAAAAATTATATATTAAAACCTAGCATTATGCAATTCTAATACTATATTTTGAATAATTTTAAGGAAGAAATTATAATGTAATTGTAATTAAGTTTTTAGAAATCTTAGAAAGAGATTCTATATTTCTTTCTTGTTCTCTGATTTCACCTATTTTTTATATTTATTAAGAACATTTTTTTATTTTTTTTTGTGTTTTCTGTTTTTTTTATTAAGAATGTTTTAATTCATTCTATTCTTTGGCTAGAAATATCAGAATAGAAATTGGTACCATTTATTCAATCTAATTCCTATTTTCTTGTTACTATCCTCTAATTTATTATCACCAGATATATATAAAAAAAATATTTTTTTATATTAAAATAAATATTCCTTTTCATTTAAATAAAAGATCCAATTGAAAAGGCTTTTTAATGGCTTCTTTCTAATAAATTCAAAGGATGTACCCTACATGATATGTTTATAGGTAATTTAAAAACCTCAATTTAGTTTCAAAATATAAGATTCCATCCCATCATATTATATTTGTGGAATTTTTCTTGTTACATTTGTTTTTTTTTTGTTGTTTTTTTGTTTTAAGCATGTAAACTCAGGTGATAAATTAAGATTTTAATATAAAAATTTTTAGGATAAAATTTTTTTTATTTAGTTTAGAAATTTTATTTATTTCTATTCAATATTATTAAACTTTTATATTTTTTTTTTCTACTTGAAAAGAATAATTTTTCTATTTTATTTTTTTATTCAATATCATGAGGTTTTTTTTACCTAAAAAGTAATAATTTTTCTATATAGTTGTTTTTATTTTAAAAATAATAGTTTTTTCTATTCAGAGAAAGAATTCTCTGTTGCAAATTATTAGCAATGCAATCATTTTTCTTCCTCTGCAAAGTTTCCACAGCAACTGGGTCCACGCGTTAACATTATTGAGGTCGAGAAGGTTACTTACTGCTATTATTTTTCTTCCTCTGCTATCAAACTCTTGCAAGCTATTGTTGATCAATGTGCCAAAAACACAACAGAAAATCAAGCAAAGATTTTGATTCCCCTCCATTATTCTTCTCTCTTGAACCATTCTTCTCTCTGTGCTATTATTGTAACATTTTATTAAAGCAGTGTAAATCATTGAAAACATGGGTATCATGAAGTGACATCAAAAAATCAGAAAAAATACACAAAAAATAATAAAAAAAGAAGAGAAATTCTTGAAGGTTGGGACTTTAGTGCTCGCCTACGAAAGTTGAAAATCATATTTTACCAAGCACAAAAGACTCCTTAACTTTAGAATTTATACAAAACAGCTACACAGTATTTTTTTAATTTTTAAATATTAAAAGAATTATTCCACTACTATTCTAAGTAAACTTGAAAAATATGTAAAAGTTATTACACTGTTGTCTTGATTCATATATAATAGGATTTTTTTGGATATTTTTAAGGAAGAAATTCTCAATTGTAATTAAATTTTTAGAAGTTTTTACAAAGAGATTATATATCTCTTTCTTGTTCTCTAATTTTATCCATCTTTTATATTTATTAAAAATATATTTTCTTTCTTTCTTTTATTAAGAATATTTAACTTCATTCTATTCTTCGAACTTCTTCCCTGGATATATTAGAATAGGAACTTGTACCATTGATTCAAATTAATTTCTATTTTCTTGTTACTACCATCTAATTTATTATTATTATTTATATCAGTAAAATAAATATTTTTTATAATTTACATTACATTTTTCTTCTAATAAATTCAAAAAATATATTGTTCACCTATTAACCCGGTAGATCAACTCGAAACCCAATCACTATATAGTAGAAGTAATATTTCATTAATAAATGAAGAAATATCAAACAGACTTTTAAAGTAAAGTCCATTTATGCTTAGTGAAGACTTGGCCAATCAGTCAATCAAGATAAAAAATATACTCAAATTAGATCTAGGAAATATATTTATTTTCTTGTTATTTTTGGATTATTTGCTTGATTTTACTAGTTATTCTCAATTTATTTTAATAGATTTATTTAGCTATTATGTAAATAGTTGATGTTTTATTTTTGAAAATAATTTTAAAAATAATTGAATTTTTTTTGCAATTTAAAATTTTAATTTTATAAATTAAAAAAATCTAATTCTTTAGCTTTCTCGCAAATAAGTTCCAATTAAATCAGTCAATGACAATTTTTCTAATAATATACAAAGAAAGAAGAAGGAATTTGGAGTGGTAATTTCATGGGGGTCGCAACAACCGGGTCCACGCGTTAACATTATTGAGGTCGTTGCAGATAAAAAAAAAGATTTTGCTTGAACACACCTTTCTATCAATGGCCGTATGTCTTGAGACTCATATGTATCAGGCTAGCTGGAGAGTAAAGCAAGGATATTGAAATATGCTTTGTTAATTGTATTATTCTTTATTAAGGATAAAAGGATATGCGTTCTATTCATTTGCAGGCCGAGAAAGTCACCAGTGCACCACGAAACACACTCGTCTGCCTTTTTTGTATTCTTTATATAGGATAGAACTAGGAATTTCTAGTGGTAATTTTTAGTCAATGCAAGTCATGAATTAGACACACTCGTCTGCCTTTTTTGGCTTTATTTATTGCGATTCGTTCCACATTATTTTACTCGTCAAAAATTAATTTTTTTAAAAAGTATGGTTAAACTATCCTCCTAAATAATTATAATATAATGGTAAGACTGTAGATGAAAAATGTTGTTGATACTAAGCTGAATTAGTTTTTTTTTTTTTTTTTTAACACAATCAATGTGGTCTGGGTCTACCTGGAAGGATCACTGAGTTAGAATAATCCGGTGTTGCCTTGGTGTAGGAAAAAGGACGAGCGGAAAAGATAACTCGGTGGCTGGGTCAAGTGAGTTCAAGGACGGGATGACTTGACAGACCTCAAGTATCTCTACCTGTACTCGATGAGTTGATGCCATGACAAAAACAGAGGAAAAGACGATGGAGAGAGAAGCTGTAATGGATAGTTTTTTTTTAATTATTTTTTATATTAATATATTAAAATAATTTAAAATCATTAAAAATATATGAATGTGAAGTAAAAAAAATAAAATAAAATTTAAATTTTTTTAAAAATACTTTCTGACCGCAACACTGCAGTTCATAAAACAATATTTTCTTATAATTTCTGTTCCTCTTTTATTTGCTTCTGCGTTAATCATAACTCATCACAAAATTTATATCTCTTTTAATTATTTGCAGACGTTAAAGATAACCGATCCACTCTTTAGTTTCTATAGTTAATTCATATCCTATTATTTTAGAAACATTTTTTTTTTGTATTTGGAAATCTTCATCAGAACAAATAATTAGTTTTTTTTTTTCATGTACTCAATTTTTCAATTATTTTAGACTGGCAAGGGTGTTTTCCTTATTTTACACTTTAATCCCCTGGGTTTAAATCTTATCTAATTTATAAATAAATTCTAATAAATTGATCGTGTATGATGTGGAAATGGAAGTGTTAAAAAGATCACTGGGAGAAGACAGCTAGTGGTATAATTTTTTTTTTATACTTGTTGATGAATTGTAAAAATAATTGAATTCTTTTTACAATTTAAAATTATAATTTTAGAAATTAAAAAACTCTAATTCTTTTAGCTTTCTTGCAAAGACTTTACAATTAAATCAGTCAATGACAGTTTTTCTAATAATATACAGAGAAAGAACAAGGAAATTTCTTTCATAAATTGCGAGGAATTTCAAGCGGTAATTGCTCGGTTAAGTCCACAATCTGCCCCAATTTTACAAGTAGTGAAGATGAGGCTGGAACTTTTGAAATGATAAAAGCTAAACTTCAATTGTGTTGTGATTTTGCATCCTGATTTTAATTAATTAATTTGATAAAAATTAAATTTGATTTTTTAAAATATTAATCTTTTTAATTAAATCTAAATTGGATTTTCAAACTTAACTGCTATAAAAATTTATTTTGCAAGTGATTTAGATTTTAGTTATTTAAAAAAAGAGAGGTGCCCACAATCTCTTATCCTCATATCCAAATCCAACGGTTGAGAGATTCACAAATAAAATAAGTTTTTGCTAATAATAATTAATTTTGACAACCGTAATATATTATTAGCAAGTCCCGGATTATATTGCAAAGCTACATGTGGGTGATGGTCATGCCTCCTAATTGCTCGTAGCTTGACCCGATCAGATTCCCAGGATATGCTGGACTTTTAGATGAGAAATTATAATACTGTATTTTATTATGTAATTCTAATACTGTATTTTGAATAATTTTAGGAAAGAAATTATAATATAATTGTAATTAAGATTTTAGAAATGTATAATTGTCCATCTCTTTAATTTATAATTAAGTATTTAATTATATAATTGTTTATTTAAGTAATCAACAATTATTTATATGATCAATTGAATTATGGATTTGCAAGATGACTATTATGTTTCAATATGAATATTTATTACATCCAAAATAAACATCTTTTACTTGGCCATGAACTTTTGTATCAAACAGCGGTATAGAGGGATTTCATCTCTTGATCCCTGTTCTTTCATTTACCAGCGCCACAAACACCAAAGTACCAATCCTTTGGATTTGATCATGAAAAATTGCGGTGTTTCAATGTTTGTGGAGACCTCAATCAAATGTCCTATGAATAGAGTCTGGAATTGAAGTTTCCAGGCTAGATAGTCGGTGGAGGTAAGTTTTAATGGAGTTTGGGCAGCTACATTGATGGTAATCAATGTGCTGTGAGATTCATTTGTGTTAAGGATGGTGGTGTTGATAGGCATTGGAAGCTAGAGGACAAAAGGAAAAGAAAAGGGAGGCAGGTAAGAAGAGAGAAAGATAATGTTAGTGCTCTTATACCATGAAGAACAAGAATGAGAAGAAGCTTATTTTATTGAATCAATCAATCAGGTATATATACAACAAAAGAGAACAGAGCTAACAGAATGGTTAACAGAATTGCCTAATCTTGAGCTGACAGAATATGTTCGGGAGAATAATGCTGGAAGGTTGGAGATAACAGCTGTACACTGATTTGCATAGTGCGTGTTAGTGCATGTTTGTTAACTCTGTCCTCCTAAATACATTATAAAACTAGATTTAATCTCGTCTTAGCCTGATATTGAAGAGACAAACTAGAATATTTTTAGTTTTGTTTATAATTATAATGTAGTGGTAAGATTGTGGATGCAACATGTTGTTGATGCCTAAGCTGAATAGGTCCCTTTTTAACAGAATAAAACCAATGCTATTTTATCTTCTTTGTTTTTTTTTTTCTTACCCGGGTGTCCTCACATCCTTTTAAAGGATGAGACTAATCATGTTCGGGGTTCGTGGCTGCCTCTTCTAATAAATACGTTTTCTGAAGATCGAACTTGTGTTCTTATCCTTGTAAGGATATAATAGTGCCTTAACCGCTAAACCAATACTTCATTGTTCAATGCTATTTTATCTGCCTGGAAGATTTAAAATCAATGAGAAAAGGAAAATTGATGATGAAAAGTGTTTTCAAAGCGTAAGATTCGCTGTGGTTGAGTGATCATTCATTGTCATCACATTTTATTCTCCGTTACTTTACTTTGAATAATGAGATCTTCGATGTAGTTCTTCACTTTGGTATCATTGACATCCTCCAAGATTATGATAATATCAGCAAAAAGCTAGAGCATGCATACAAGTCCTTACAAGCGGATCCCACGTCTATCTCAGCTGTTGATCCCAAGTTATACTCGAAAAGATGGGATTGAACAAATTTCTTTTTGATGGCATGCTATTCAAAAATTTTAAAAGATGGTTTGCCCCAGTGAGCGATAAAAAAAAAAAAAAAAAAAAAATTATATATATATATATATATATATATATATATTCAAGGACCTCTCTCTTGGCCTCTCTCTTTCTCACTCTCATACTGAATGAAAATCGGATGGGTCTTGTTTCCAATCAATAATCTCTTCCTAGAAAACCAATTTATTTCTAACTAACATCAAGGATTTTCATCTTTTGAAATGAGAAAAAAAATGAAACAATATTCATCAAAATTTATAACTTGAAAATATAAATTACATCATGGATAATAATTAACAACTAGGTTGCCCATTATAAAAGCGGATGGAAAAGATTTCAAAGAGCATTCAATAAAACTTCCAAACTTGGAAAATGATCTTCAAGCCAACAAATACATATCAATACATCAGATAGAAATACCGTACTAATTTGAAGTAACTTCAAGTATCTCTATGTAAAATAACTCATCCATCCAGCTCCTTCTTACCTATAAAACCATCAAATTCAGTAGAACTTTCAAGTTTGGAAATAAAGTTAACCGTGCATCATTATATATGCATTTTGTTATTACAAACAAATCCCCTTCACTTTTAATTAAGAAACTTACTTTATAATAAAAAAGGTTAATATCATTTTGTTTTCATTTTTGTTTTAAAATATTGAATTTGAAATAAAATATAAAAACATTATTCAATTTTTTATTTAAATGTAAAAAAACAAAAATCAGTTTTCAATATTTCCTAAATAAACTAAAGTGATTTTAATAAAATATGTTAGTGATTGTTGGCTTTTTGTTTTTCAAAAAATAATTATTAAAGATATAATTTATTTTTTTGAGTGATATTCGATAGATCTAATTATTAAAGATAATATTTATTTTTTATATTAATCAAGAAAAATATTATCATAAAATCAAAAAATAAAAAGAAGAAAAATCTAATAATTAAAGATGATATTTAATCTCTTAAATTAAATAGAATAAAATAGAAATAACTAAAGGAAATATGTATTCTTACCAAAAAGCCTTAAATATTTAATTTTTTATTATTAAAAATGATATTTAATTTTTTATATTAAATAGTAATAATGAAATAATTAAAGATAATATTTAATCTCATAAATTAAATAGAATAGAATAAAAATAACTAAAGGAAATATTTGTTCTTACCAAGAAGCAATAAACCGAGGTTATGGTTTTGCAGCTCCGCAAGTAAAAAGTCACACCATTGCTTAGGTGTAGACGCTGTAATTGAACCACGATGAGGATGAGGATGAGGAAGCAGATAATACAGCGGTGATGAAGGCATCACTGTATCTCTTCCCACTACCGACTCTTCAAATGAATCTGACTTCCCTGCGATCACATGGACCCCACATTCTTTAACGCTTGGTTTCCAATAATAACCCATGCGCAGTGCATACTCTGTTGGCTCTGAAGAAATGTCCAGTTCCAATTCGTCATCTGCACAGTAATCTTCCATTGCCATTTCACTTCTACTTATGTATCTTAT
>Ga0325411_1008968_pt1 | contig 10754 bp, 7 predicted proteins | sample PopdelMetagenome_13_FD_206181 | JGI IMG/M metagenome (GOLD analysis project Ga0325411, IMG submission 206181) | Populus deltoides microbial communities from Bellville, Georgia, United States - Xylem-PdIQD-R4 | ecosystem: Host-associated > Plants > Phyllosphere > Stem > Wood/Secondary xylem...
AGAATTCACTCATTCAACAAGCAAACAAGATAACAATCAGGTACCAAAAATTGGATTTCAGAAATAAAGTTATGTGCTTTGCACGAAATAGTACCTAACAGAGAAGTAGCGAAGAAGAAAAGGAGGGGAGTTGGAGTTGGAGTTGGTGGGAGTGAAAGAAGATGGGAACGAGAGAGAGCCGACCGAGATGACTCTTAGAGATGTGAACGACGCGAGTATGTGCTGAGAGACTTGGTTCATTTATATAAAATCCTGCACGAACGCTGTTCTCCTGTCCCACCCTCTCTTCAGATCTAAACCCAAACTGGGTTTTTATTATTATTATTATTAAGATTTATTTATTTGATACTAGTTTTTTTTTTATTTCATTAAAAAAAAAAGTACTGCTACCTTTTTATTCTGTTTTCATTTAATATTTTATCCAGTTCTTAGATATTTTCATGTTTTTCAGTGCCAAGAAAAATGATTACCATCAATGCATGGTATTTGTACTGGTAAAAAATGCATGGTGAAAAGGTAAAACACCATTGAAGTAAAGGACTATTTGGAGATGAAATAATAATTTAATGTTTTGAAAAAAACTCAAAAAAAAAAAATGAGCTTCATGTTCAAATATAGTATTTTTCATCATTTTTCTTTACAATTTTTGCATTATTTTTTAAATAAAAAGCGAGCAATGTTTTTTATATAGTAGTTTTTGAGTGATGTAAAAATTTAAAATTATTTTTTATATATCCTTATATTCAGGTTATGTCCAAGGTAAAACAAATCTAATATAAATATTTTTTTAGTTAACAGTATAGTTTTCTTATAATACTTTTAGATTTTGAGTAAAATAAATAAAATTAGTATTATATAATTAAATTACCATGAATACAGCATGTTAGGATGACTATTATAAATTTTAATTTTAATTTTCTACGAAAAAAAATAGTTTTAATCTTTATATTTTTTTTATAAAAAACCATCTTTGTTCCCAGTATAATGAACATGTTTTTCAATTTTATATAGAAAATACAAATTAGAAGAGGAAAAATGCTAAAAATAAAAAGCATGATTTTTTTTTCTTTTTCAATGAAGAGACCTGAATATCCATGATTTAAACATGTTTTAAATCCTATATTTAGAGATCCACTCGTTAATTATTTTTTTATGAATACATTTAAATTACATGATAAAATCGAATTACTTTTGACACCGTCCTGTGTTTCACAGTATAAAATTGATGTGAATGCATGATATTTGTATAGTCAACTCTATTGATAAGTTTAATCAATATAAATTGAATATCTATGAGCTAGGAATTAATGACGCGATAAAGTTTAATGAATAAGTCATGAATTTTAGTACGGTTTTAATAAAGTGGTGTATGTTTTTTTAAAATGTTTTTAAATTAAAAATAAGTTAAAATAATAATTTTTAACATCAGCTCAATAAAATTATAAAAAAATTATATCAAAAATTTAATATTTTTAAAAAACAAATTAAATCACAAAAACAAGCATAGTCGAAGATTTTAGCAGTTAATTTATTCGAGGGAAACAAATCCATCACCTACTTCAATCTTTTCTTCTTTTTTTTTTGGGGGGGTAGGTGGGCGCGAGTCATCTTTAAAATCTTATATCTTCAACCAAAATGAATGTGACCACGACCATACAACAAAGCTCCAAATTTTTTTTTGTTTTTATAATAATTTCCAATGTGACGTCAAGGAAGTTGGTGGCGTAGTGGATGTAGAGCGTGTTTGGTAGTATGGTTGTGGTTACATTTCAAATAATTTTTCGTGCTGAAATATATGTCAATGATGTTTTTTTATTTTTTAAAAATTATTTTTGATATCAGCACATCAAAATAATTCAAAAAATATAAACCGTACTCAATTTTAACAAAAATAATTCAAAATTTAATAAAATACAATTACAAACACAATACCAAACAAACACGAATGCTGGTAGGCCACTTCCCTGAAAGCAAATTACTCCAACTATGAGGTAAGCCGTGTTTTTGCCACTGTAGATTCATCAAGGTTCCACTTCGGGGCCTGTGGTTTGTAATTTTTCAATTTTACCCTTTACTTATGAATTATCATTGATCGTTGAGTTCTTCGTGACATCTAACTACAATTGCTTGACACTGTATTTCTACGTGTGTGTTTAGTGTGTTTGACATGGGAAAAAAATATTAAATTAATATTTTTTAGTTTTTTTATAGTTTTAAAAATAAAAAAATATTTTAATATATTTTTAATCAAAAAAATATTTTTAAAAAACACTTTACAACATGCAACGCTGAGATTTTGAATGAGAGGTTATATGAGAATTTTTAGATTGGAGGAACATCATTATCATGCAACTAAGAGTCTATTTTATTATTTTAAGTAACATTGCAATGGATTATCGAGGACTTGAGAGGATAAAATGAGAAAAAAATTCGAAAAAGTGGGTTTTTCTTGGAAATTTATAGTCAATATGAGACAATATTTTAGAAAACTGCAGGGATAAAATTAAAATTCTGCAAACTATATGAACAGAGAAGAATAAAAAAACAGAGAGAGGGTGACAAAGTTATTAAATTAAAAAAAAAACTTAATTTTCATTAGAAAATTAGTCATTGCAAGACTATCAGCATGTTGATAAAATGAGTTGGTGAGATGGGACCATCATTCAATATTCACATGTAAGCCTCCATAGTCCATGCTCTTTATATATATATATATAATTATTTTGTTTGTTTTTTAATATTTTTGAATAATATTAAGGTAAAAACCATTGAAAAAATCTCGGTTTAATATCTTCAAGGAAAATCCAAGTATACTATCAAACGAAGCTAATAATTAATGGATAAATTATCACTCAATTAATATCAGTGTTTATATTTCTCTTAAGAATCTTCAAGTTCTAAGAGTCGAATATTGTTCCATCAAAACGGATCCATGGACTTGCATCACCAGGAAAAAAAAAAAGAAAAAAAAAGTAAGGGGATACTTTGCAATTTGCTGCAATAATTCTGTACCGACAGACTTTTGTGTTGGTGACCCAGATCAAATAATTGACAATCACAACATTTTCTGCACAAAAAGTCGAAGTTAGATGGCTCTAATTCCTCCTTTTATTGACTATCAAATACTATTATACACAACTCAGCTTATTAGATGAATACGAGACTTGATTAATCTAAAGTTTAATTTAATTTTTTAAAAATAATATTATTTTAATTTATTCAAATAAACTTGGATTAATCAATTCAACCCATCCCATGAATTAAATTTGGATCAAGATAGTGTTTAAAAGTACGGTGAACAATTATTTTTTTAAAATATTTTTTACTTTAAAATATATCAAAAAAATATTTTTGATATTAGTATATTCAATATGAGTTATCTAAATAATTAATAAATCATTAAAGTTAATAAAATTTTATAAATTAATATTTTATTTGAAAACATTACCCAAATATTATATTTTTAAAATAAACTCATTCAACCTCTTCAGATTTAATAACTATATCCACTCTTAATAACTATATATATATATATATATATATATATATATATATAACATGAAGCACAACTATGTTTTTTGATTCGATTGAAAGAAATATTTTTAGATTAAATTGTACGTTAATCGAACCTCTCGTCCCTTTTTTTTTATATAGTTTTTAGGTAAAAAAATATCTTTTAATAAAGGAAAAATTAATTAGAAGACAACGTCTCATTTCAAAATTCCAATTATCTGAAACAATGAATCGAGATCCACACTAGTGGCAAACTCACAGAGACGAAACCCTCTTGAAAACACTAAAAAATCCCATCAACCTTGAAATATTCTTAGTAGCTTTTTTGAAATTAAAAAAAAAAATCATCAAATAAAAGTATATTAATTTTTACATTTTAAAAAGCATTTTTTGAAAAAAAAATATTTTTATTATTTTTATTTTAAATTAATATTATTTTTAGTATTTTGAAATCATTTTAATATATTGATGTTAAAAATAAATTAAAAAAATAAAAATATATATTATTTTAATATATTTTTAAATGAAATAACTTTAAAAAATAACTTCTGACATATTTCCAAACACTCTGCTCTCAAGAATTCCAAGCTACATATTACTGGTTTACTACATGTAATGGAGTGAAAGATAAAAAAAAATACAGAGAGAAAGATGTGCGGAAGAAGTATTATAGAAATATATTTGCTTGAATCAATCTTTACTGTTACACCATGGTCTTATATATATTACAATCTCTGATTCAAAAATCCTATAATTAAGAATGCACTTGATGATAAGATATACATTTAATTCCTAAAATATCTGTTGCAGATATGATTACCATTATCTTCAGTATCAGTAATCTTTTGTGCAGATATGATCAGAGATCACAATTATCTTCAGTATCAGTGATCCCTGATCATGATCTCTTTAGTATCAGGGATCCTTGATTATGATGGCAATCCCTGATCATGATTATCTTCAGTATCAGTATTATCTTCAGTAGATATGAAATTATCTTCAGTATCAATAATCACTAATCATGATTATCTTTAGTATCAATGATAATCTCTTATGCAGATATAATCAGAGATCATGATTATCTTCAGTATCAGTGATCCCTGATCATGATAGTAATCCCTGATCATGTTTATCTTCAGTATCAATATTATCTTCAGTAGATTTGATAATATCTTCAACACGCCCTCGCAATCTGAACGGGAGGTTGCGAACGTTGAGATTGGAGCACAGAAAATTGAACCGAGCAGCAGAGAGTGGTTTTGTAAGGAGATCGGCTAGCTGATCACAACTAGATAGAAAATTGACTGTCAATTTTTTTTTAGAAACAAGATCTCTGACGAAGTGAAAATCAATCTCGATGTGCTTTGTGCGTGCATGAAACACTGGATTGGATGATAGATACGTGGCACCAATATTATCACACCAAAGAGTGGGACTTTGAGATAGGTGGAAACCAATTTTTGCAGCTAAAAATTGTAACCATTGGAGTTCAGCTGCAGTGTTTGCGAGAGCCTTGTATTCAGCCTCGGTACTGCTACGAGCAATTGTAACTTGCTGTTTGCTATGCTAGGAAACTAAATTTGAGCCAAGAAACACACAGTAGGCACCAACAGAGCGACGGTCATCTGTGTCCCCTGCCCAATTTGCATCAGAGAACGCTTGAAATGTGGAGGAGCTGCTGCAAGAAAACAGTAAGCAGTAGGAGATGGAGTGTTTGAGATAGCGCAGGATTCTCTTTACACATATCCAGTGGGACTGTTTCGGTTGATGCATGAATTTGCTAACACGATGAACAACGAAAGCAATATCAGGCCGAGTGAATGAGAGATAATGAAGGCCATCAACAATGCTTCTGTACAGGGTAGGATCATCAAATGCTTTAGTATCAGTTGCTGTCAATGCCACAGTGGTGGACATTGGGGTGGAACACGGCCTGGCACCATCCATTTTGGATTTTGTAAGAAGATCAGCAATGTATCTGCGTTGAGTGAGATAGAGACCTGTAGCATCACGTATGGCTTCAATGCCTAAGAAAAAACTAAGAGAACCAAGGTCAGTGATAGCAAATTCCTTATGCAGCCGCTGAATGATATCTGTGACAACAAGATCATTAGAACCAGTGATGATAATGTCATCAATATAAATGAGGATGTAGATGATGCTAGAGGTGTCTGTGTGTACAAAGAGTGACAAGTCTGCCTTGCTGCCAACAAAACCGAATTGTATCAACATGGCAGCAAGGCGTGAAAACCACTGGCGAGGTGCTTGTTTCAGGCCATATAAGGAGCGTTTGAGCTTACAGAGATGATCAGGAAACTGAGGATATTTGAAGCCTGGAGGTTGATCCATGTAAACTACTTCTGTCAGATTTCCGTGAAGAAATGCATTTTGGACATCCAGCTGACGAACTGTCCAGTTGTTGCAGACTGCAATGGATAAAACAAGCCGGATATTTGCAGGTTTTACAACTGGACTGTAAGTTTCATGAAAATCCACCCCTAGCTGCTGATGATAACCTTTGGCTACCAGTCAGGCCTTATATCTTTCAATGGAACCATCAGCTTTCCTTTTAATCTTGAAAATCCAGCGACAACCAATGACATTAAGATGGCGTGATGGAGGGACCAGTTCCCAGGTTTGATTGCGGAGTAAGGCATCAAATTCAGAATTCATTGCAGATCGCCAGTGACAAGATTTGGAGGCTTCAGTAAATAAGGTAGGTTCCTTGCATGAGGGAGAGGCAGAAACCTGCAGTGCTCGGGGTAGGGGGTATAAGCTGTGTCCATCAGGGGTTCTTTTTGGTTTGGAAATGTGATTTTTTTATCTTGTAACCATCGGGTGAGTATTTGAGATGACTGGGATTGTGTCTGGAGGGTGTGGAACTGGTATGGGAGGGGAAGGCAGGGGTAATATCTGCTGGGATTGAGGTGTCGGCTCTGGAGTTGGAGACGATGCTGGCAAAGGAAAGTCAATGTGTGGTGATGGTGAAGGTTCACATGTACTTGTAGGTGTTAGTGATAAGAAAGAAACAATATTTGAAAATGGAACTATAATAGAGGGTGTGTCTGGACAGATAGAAGGTTGGTGATCAGGACTTTTGTATGGAAAATTGTGTTCATAAAAAACAACATGACGGGATATATAAACTTTACCTGTTGCAAGATCAAGGCATTTATATCCATGATGGTCCAAGCTATAACCAATAAAAATACAGTTTTTAGATCTGAAATCAATTTTGTGTTTGTTATATGGTCAAAGATAAGGCCAGCATGCACAACCAAAAACTTTAAGGAAATGATAGTCAGGAGTATGACGATAAACAATTTCATATGAAGATTTTTGATTGAGAATAGGAGTAGGGAGACGATTGATAATATAAGTGGCCGTGAGAAAAGCATCTTCCCAAAATTGTTGTGGAAGTTTAGAATGTGAGAGTAAAGAAAGATCGACTTCAACAATGTGTTTATGATGACGTTCAACTGCACCCATTTGCTGATAAGTGTATGGGCATGCTCTATGGTGATGAATGCCAATTTGAGTTAAAAGTGTAGACATGCGGCGATATTCGCCTCCCCAATCAGATTGAATGTTTTTTATAGTACAATTGAATTGTCGTTCAACCGAAGTTTTAAAGAGCAGAAAGACTTTCTTAACATCAGATTTGAGTTTAATAGGAAACAACCATATGAATTTAGTGCAATCGTCTAAAAAACATACATAATACCGAGCACCGCTGGTTGACAAAATAGGTGCTGGTCCCCAAACATCAGTATTCACTATGTCTAAAAGATTAATGGATTTATGATTGCTGGTTTTGAAAGACAATTGACTGCTTTTAGCTAGTTGACAATCAAAACAAACTGGAAGCCTTTTATTTGCAACAGGTAACGTAAATGCTAAAATAGATTTTTGAAGAACTAGAAAGGATGCATGACCAAGCCTGTTGTGCCATATTTGGTAAGAAGCTCGTGAAGCAGTGAGTGCATAAGGAGGGAGTGTGTCTGACAAGCTGGAGAAGAAATACAGACCATCTTTAAAGGTGTCGTGATGAAGGATTTTCCCCGAGTAATCCTTAATGAGAAAAAATGATTATGAAATTAAAAAAACACAAGATTATCACTGCAAAACTGTTGAACAGAAATTAGATTTTTTTGAATTTCAGGGACAAGAAGTAATTGTTTGAGCACAAATGGTGTTTTTGAGGGAGTTAAAATAGAGGAACCAATGTGAGAAATTTGCAAACCTGCACCATTGCCAACAAGGACTTGATCTGAACCAGCATAGTCTTCACTCCGTAGATTTAAGTTGGCCATGTTATTGGTGAGATGGTGTGTAGCACCTGTATCAGGATGCCAATCAGTTGCAGAAACAAAACTTGTTGTAGCCATTAGACCTTACAGATTGCTAGATTTTTGCAACATTGTCACAATAGGTAACATCAAACCGATGGTAGTATTTTTTTGCAGAATGGCCAGGTTTGTCACAGACCTGACATATCATAGTATCTCTATGAAATGTGTTCCTGCCATTGGAACCATTATAGAAAGAGACATCTCTGTAATTCCGGCCTCTGCCTCTGTATTGATTTCGCCCTCTATAGGAAGAAGAAGAAAGCTGACGAGTAGCAACATGTATAGTGGGCTGGACAATGGGTGAATTATGGTGCTGCAAACGTGACTCTGTGGTGAGTAAGAGAGCATATACTTTCTCTAAGGTGACAGGATCTGTACGAGCTATGATGGTAGTAACAAAAAGGTCATAATCATAGCCAAGACCCGATAGGAGATGATTTCATTACAGTGAAGAGCATGGCCAGCAACAGCAAGTTCGTCTGTCATACGTTTAACCTGCATAAAAAAATCATGAGCTGATTGTGCACCTTTACGAGTGTTGACGAGTTCAGTGCGGAGTTGAATAACCCGAGCACGTGATTGAGAGGAGAAGGATTTGGCTAGAGCGCTCTAGATGGCAGCAGAGGTGGTGTGAGAGACCACTTGAATAAGAACGTTTTCTGAAATTGTAGAGAAGAGAATAGCAACTATGATGGCATCTTGTCGCTGCCAATGTTCATAGAGAAGGTTGGAGATAGCAGAGGAGGTTTCAGCCATGGAAATTTCTTTGGGTGGGATGGGAATGGTTCCATTAAGGTATCCAAAGAGACCTTGCCCACGAAAGAAAGGAATTAATTGAGCTTTCCAGACATGGTAGTTGTCTTTTGAGAGTTTTGTAACATTTATAGCTGGAGGAGAAATAAGTGGGGGATTGCCATTAGTAGCAGCATCTGAGGTGTTTAGTGAAGAGGAAGCCATTTGTGTGACGTGAGTCAATGGCTCTGATACCATGAAAGATAAAAGAATACAAAGAGAAAGATGTGCGGAAGAAGTATTACAGAAATATATTTGCTTGAATCAATCTTTACTATTACACCATGGTCTTATATATATTACAATCTCTGATTCAAAAATCCTATAATTAAAAATGCATTTGATGATAAGATATACATTTAATTCCTAAAATATCTATTGCAGATATGATTACCATTATCTTCATTATCAGTAATCTTTTATGCAGATATGATCAGAGATCACAATTATCTTCAGTATCAGTGATCCCTGATCATGATCTCTTCAGTATCAGGGATCCCTGATTATTATGGCAATCCCTGATCATGATTATCTTCAGTATCAGTATTATCTTTAGTAGATATGATATTATCTTCAGTATCAATAATCACTGATCATGATTATCTTTAGTATCAATGATAATCTCTTATGCAGATATAATCAGAGATCACGATTATTTTCAGTATCAGTGATCCCTAATCATTATAGTAATCCCTGATCATGTTTATCTTCAGTATCAATATTATCTTCAGTAGATTTGATAATATCTTCAACATGGAGCATACCTTTTCGTTCCCTTCCAATTTGCTTGAACTTTTCTCCATTCGCAGCATATTTGCGAGGAATAATTCCTAATAGGAGCTTGGCTAACTGCTGCCACACCTGCTACTTCCCTCAGGTTTCTTTATTGCCGTCTAATCTCTAATTCTCCAATTCCATGTATGAAAATGAAACCTTCACAGACACTGCCACTAACGGTTCTGGTCTCTACTTCCTTCAATACCTTTCCTAACTGTTCGGAATCCTATGTAAGATCAGGCAGACTGAAGATCGGTACTTTTCTCGTGACAGAGACCGATCTACTTCTGTTTTTCCATGAATCTGTGCTGCATTTAGTTTAAAACTTCTCTTTCAAGAATAAAGCAAACAAGAATTGCCTTCAATTTACTCCAAGTTCAAGATGCTTACTTTCTGCGATGCCATTAGGATATGCACCTGTTTCTTGATTGCAAGCATGGAAAATCACTAAATCAGAACTAGTTTAATTTGTGAAGGATAAGTGTTGGTGGGAGAAACCACTAGTGGTGGCTCTGATACCAATTGTTGGGGATTTCTGCTCCCCCTTGCGGAACGGTGGTGTTCATGATCATTGCTCAAAGGAGGTTAAGCACACTGACACAATATTTAACGTGGTTCGGCAAATCATTTACATCCACGGGAGAGATCGATATTATTAGAGATAGAGAAAGAATACAACACACGGAGGAGGATCACATCCACTCAACTCCCATCTCTCATTGCTACATAGGGCAGCAGCTGCATACAGCAACAGGGCTGCTGGTGGCAGCCCCTCTCTTTCTTTCTCTCTTCTTCTCTCTTTTGTTCTTGCTCTTTCTCTCTTTGTGCTGCACTCTTGGTGTCTATTTATAGGCTTCAATGACAACTCCTCTTGCTCCTTTGTCAACAATGGTGGCTGCCAAACTTACCAAACTTTGACATTAGACAATGGTTGTTGGCTGCCACTAACAACCCACCATTGTAGCCTCCTTCTTTGACAATGTCAAGGGGTTACAAATGCTGCACCAGCAACCCTCTTTGACTCTCACATAGCAGCCATTTTTTTTGACAATGGCAGCTACATAATTAGCAATATTCCAACAATAAGCCCTGGCCCATTGGTTTTTTTTGCCATCTACCACTGAAGAGTTCTTTTTCTTTCTTTCCCCACCTTTTGTTTTTGTAAGAATTAATCAAGATTTTGCTCTCCACAATGCCCGATTGAGATTCTTGCTTTGATTCAAGCAACTTGGCAGGTTTTAGATCTTTTCAGTACAGTCATTTCATTGCCTCAATATTCATTCACTAGGAAAATAATATTCTCCTCCATAATTATCACAG
>Ga0325411_1008969_pt1 | contig 10753 bp, 3 predicted proteins | sample PopdelMetagenome_13_FD_206181 | JGI IMG/M metagenome (GOLD analysis project Ga0325411, IMG submission 206181) | Populus deltoides microbial communities from Bellville, Georgia, United States - Xylem-PdIQD-R4 | ecosystem: Host-associated > Plants > Phyllosphere > Stem > Wood/Secondary xylem...
GGATTTGACAGCCCAGACAGCCCCCTAGGGAGTCAGAAACTGCTGTCTCTGGTGACGCGTGGATTCTACAGCCCGGACAGCCCCCAGGGACTCAGAAACTGCTGTCACGGGTGACTCGTGGATTCGATAGGCGAGACAGCCCCTTACGGAGTCAGAAACTGCTGTCACGGGTGACGCATGAATTCGACAGCCCAGACAGCCCCCTAGGGACTCAGAAACTGCTGTCACTGGTCACGCGTGGATTCTACAGCCCAGACAGCCCCCTAGGAAGTCAGAAACTGCTGTCACGAGTGACGCGTGAATTCGACAGCCAGACAGCCCCCTAGGGAATCAGAAACTGCTATAACGGGTGACGCGTGGAGTCGACAGCCCAGACAGCCCCATAGGGACTCAGAAACTGCTGTCACGGGTGACGCATGGACTCTACAGCCCAGACAGCCCCCTAGGGAGTCAGAAACTGCTGTCACGGGTGACTCGTGGATTCGACAGGCCAGACAGCCCCATACGGAGTCAGAAACTGCTGTCACGGGTGACGCGTGGATTCGACAGCCGAGACAGCCCCCTAGGGACTCAGAAACTGCTGTCACTAGTGACGCGTGGATTCTACAGCCCAGACAGCCCCCAGGGACTCAGAAACTGCTGTCACTAGTGACGCGTGGATTCTACAGCCTAGACAGCCCCTCAGGGACTCAGAAACTGCTGTCATGGGTGACTCGTGGATTCGACAGCCAGACAGCCCCCTAGGGAGTCAGAAACTGCTGTAACGGGTGACGCGTGGATTCGACAGCCCAGACAGCCCCCTAGGGACTCAGAAACTGCTGTCACTGGTCACGGGTAGATTTTACAGCCCAGACTGCCCCCTAAGGAGTCAGAAACTGCTGTCACGGGTGACGCGAGGATTCGACAACCAGACAGCCCCCTAGGAGTCAGAAACTGCTGTCACGAGTGACGCGTGAATTCGACAGCCAGACAGCCCCCTAGGGAGTCAGAAACTGCTGTCTCGGGTGACGCGTGGAGTCGACAGCCCAGACAGCCCCCTAGGGACTCAGAAACTGCTGTCACGGGTGACGCGTGGACTCTACAGCCCAGACAGCCCCCTAGGGAGTCAGAAACTGCTGTCACGGGTGACTCGGGGATTCGACAGGCCAGACAGCCGCCTACGGAGTCAGAAACTGCTGTCACGGGTGACGCGTGGATTCGAAAGCCGTGACATACCCCTACGGAGTCAGAAACTTCTGTCACGGGTGACGCGTGGATTCGACAGCCCAGGCAGCCCCCTAAGGACTCAGAAACAACTGTCACGGGTGAGGCGTTGATTCGACAGCCCCCAAGGGAGTCAGAAACTGCTGTCACGGGTGACGCGAGGATTCGACAGCCCACACAGCCCCGTAGAGACTCAGAAACTGCTGTCACGGGTGACGCGTGGATTCGACAGCCAGACACCCCCCTAGGGATTCAGAAACTGTGTCACGATTGACGCGTGGATTCGACAGCCCAGACAGCCCCCTAGGGACTGAAGAACTGCTGTCACGGGTGACGCATGCATTCGACAGCCCAGACAGCCCCCTAGGGACTCAGAAACTGCTCTCACGGGTGACGTGTTGATTCGACAGCCCCCTAGGGAGTCAGAAACTGCTGTCACGAGTGACGCGTGAATTCGACAGCCAGACAGCCCCCTAGGGAGTCAGAAACTGCTGTCACGGGTGACGCGTGGATTCAACAGCCCAGATAGCCCCCTAGGGACTCAGAAACTGCTGTCACTGGTCACGCGTGGATTCTACAGCCCAGACAGCCCCCTAGGGAGTCAGAAACTGCTGTCACGGGTGACGCGTGGATTCGACAGCCAGACAGCCCCCTAGGGACTCAGAAACTGCTGTCACTGGTGACGCGTGGATTCTACAGCCCAGACAGCCCCCTAGGGAGTCAGAAACTGCTGTCACGGGTGACTCGTGGATTCGACAGGCCAGACAGCCCCGTTGAGACTCAGAAACTGCTGTCACGGGTGACGCGTGGATTCGACAGCCCAGACAGCCCCCTAGAGACTCAGAAACTGCTGTCACGGGTGACGCGTGGATTGTACAGCCCAGACAGCCCCCTAGGGAGTCAGAAACTGCTGTCAAGGGTGACGCGTGGATTCGACAGCCAGACAGCCCCCTAAGAGTCAAAAACTGCTGTCACGGGTGACGCGTGTATTCTACAGCCCACAGAGCGCCCTAGGGAGTAAGAAACTGCTGTCGCGGGTGACGCGTGGATTCGACAGCCCACACAGCCCTCTAGGGACTCCGTAACGATCAACGAACTACTGTCACGGGTGACGCGTGGATTCAACAGCCCCCTAGGGAGTCAGAAACTGCTGTCACGGGTGACGCGTGGATTCGACAGCCCACAGAGCGCCCTACGGAGTAAGAAACTGCTGTCACGAGAGACGTGTTGATTCGACAGCCCAGACGGCCCTTAGGGAGTCAGAAACTGCTGTCACGGGTGACGCGTGGATTCTACAGCCCACACAGCCCTCTAGAGACTCTGAAATGATTAACGAACTGCTGTCACGGGTGACGCGTGGATTCGACAGCCCACAGAGCGCCCTAGGGAGTAGAAAACTGCTGTCACGGGAAACGCGTGGATTCGACGGCCCACACAGCCCTCTAGGGACTCTGAAATGATCAACGAACTGCTGTCACGGGTGACGCGCGGATTCTACAACCCAAACAGCCCCCTAGGGAGTCAGAAACTGCTGTCAATGGTGACGCGTGGATTCGACAGCCAGACAGCCCCCTAGGAGTCAGAAACTGCTGTCACGGGTGACGCGAGGATTCGACAGCCCACACAGCCCCGTTGAGACTCAGAAACTGCTGTCACTGGTGACGCGTGGATTCGACAGCCCAGACAGCCCCTAGAGACTCAGAAACTGCTGTCACTGGTGACGCGTGGATTCGACAGCCCAGACAGCCCCTAGCGACTCAGAAACTGCTGTCACGGGTGACGCGTGGATTCTACAGCCTAGAGAGCCTCCTAGGGAGTCAGAAACTGTGTCACGATTGACGCGTGGATTCGACAGCCCAGACAGCCCCCTAGGGACTCAGAAACTGCTGTCACGGGTGACGCATGGATTCTACAGCCCAGACAACCCCCTAGGGAGCCAGAAACTGCTGTCAAGGGTGACGCGTGGATTCGACAGCCAGACAGCACCCTAGGAGTCAGAAACTGCTGTCACGGGTGACGCGTGGATTCAACAGCCAGACAGCCCCCTAGGGAGTCAGAAACTGCTGTCACGCGTGACGCGTGCAATCGACAGCCAGACAGCCCCTAGGGAGTCAGAAACTGCTCTCACGGGTGACGCGTGGATTCGACAGCCAGACAGCCCCCTAGGAGTCAGAAACTGCTGTCACGGGTGACGCGTGGATTCAACAGCCCAGACGGCCCCTAGGGAGTCAGAAACTGCTGTCAAGGGTGACTCCTGGATTCGACAGCCCACACATCTCCCTAGGGAGTCAGAAACTGCTGTCATGGGTGACGCGTGAATTCGACACCCCAGACAGCCCCCTAGGGACTCAGAAACTGCTCTCACGGGTGAAGCGTTGATTCGACAGCCCCTTAGGGAGTCAGAAACTGCTGTCACGCGTGACGCGTGAATTCGTCAGCCAGACAGCCCCCTAGGGAGTCAGAAACTGCTGTCACAGGTGACGCGTGGATTCGACAGCCCAGACAGCCCCCTAGGAAGTCAGAAACTGCTGTCACGAGTGAATCGTGGATTCGACAGCCCAGACAGCCCCCTAGGGACTCAGAAACTGCTGTCACTGGTGACGCGTGGATTCTACAGCCCAGACAGCCCCCTAGGGAGTCAGAAACTGCTGTCACGGGTGACTCGTGGATTCGACAGGCCAGACAGCCCCGTTGAGACTCAGAAACTGCTGTCACGGGTGACGCATGGATTCGACAGCCCAGACAGCCCCCTAGGGACTCAGAAACTGCTGTCACTGGTCACGCGTGGATTCTACAGCCCAGACAGCCCCCTAGGGAGTCAGAAACTGCTGTCACGAGTGACGCGTGAATTCGTCAGCCAGACAGCCCCCTAGGGAGTCAGAAACTGCTGTCACGGGTGACGAGTGGATTCTACAGCCCACACAGCCCTCTAGAGACTCTGAAATGATCAACGAACTGCTGTCACGGGTGACGCGTGGATTCGACAGCCCACAGAGCGCCCTAGGGAGTAGAAAACTGCTGTCACGGGAGACGCGTGGATTCGACGGCCCACACAGCCCTCTAGGGACTCTGAAATGATCAACGAACTGCTGTCACGGGTGACGCGTGGATTCTACAGCCCAAACAGCCCCCTAGGGAGTCAGAAACTGCTGTCAATGGTGACGCGTGGATTCGACAGCCAGACAGCCCCCTAGGAGTCAGAAACTGCTGTCACGGGTGACGCGTGGATTCGACAGCCCCCTAGGGACTCAGAAACTGCTGTCACTGGTCACGCGTGGATTCTACAGCCCAGACAGCCCCCTAGGGAGTCAGAAACTGCTGTCACGGGTGACGCGTGGATTCGACAGCCAGACAGCCCCCTAGGGACTCAGAATCTGCTGTCACTGGTGACGCGTGGATTCTACAGCCCAGACAGCCCCCTAGGGAGTCAGAAACTGCTGTCACGGGTGACTCGTGGATTCGACAGGCCAGATAGCCCCCTAGGGAGTCAGAAACTGCTGTCACGCGTGACGCGTGCAATCGACAGCCAGACAGCGCCTAGAGAGTCAGAAACTGCTGTCACGGGTGACGCGTGGATTCGACAGCCAGACAGCCCCCTAGGAGTCAGAAACTGCTGTCACGGGTGACGCGTGGATTCGACAGGCCAGACGGCCCCTAGGGAGTCAGAAACTGCTGTCAAGGGTGACTCCTGGATTCGACAGCCCACACATCTCCCTAGGGAGTCAGAAACTGCTGTCACGGGTGACGCGAGAATTCGACAGCCCAGACAGCCCCCTAGGGACACAGAAACTGCTCTCACGGGTGAAGCGTTGATTCGACAGCCCCCTAGGGAGTCAGAAACTGCTGTCACGAGTGACGCGTGAATTCGTCAGCCAGACAGCCCCCTAGGGAGTCAGAAACTCCTGTCATGGGTGACGCGTGGATTCGACAGCCCAGACAGCTCCCTAGGGACTCAGAAACTGCTGTCACTGGTGACGCGTGGATTCTACATCCCAGACAGCCCCCTAGGGACTCAGAAACTGCTGTGACGGGTGACTCGTGGATTCGACAGGCCAGACAGCCCCCTAGGGAGTCAGAAACTGCTGTCACGTGTGACGCGTGGATTCGACAGCCCAGACAGCCCCCTAGGGACACAAAAACTGCTGTCACTGGTGACGCGTGGATTCTACAGCCCAGACAGCCCCTTAGGGACTCAGAAACTGCTGTCACGGGTGACGCGTGGATTCGACAGCCAGACAGCCCCCTAGGAGTCAGAAACTGCTGTCACGGGTGACGCGTGGATTCTACAGCCCAGACAGCCCCCTAGGGAGTCAGAAACTGCTGTCACGAGTGACGCGTGCATTCGTCAGCCAGACAGCCCCCTAGGGAGTCAGAAACTGCTGTCACGGGTGACGCGTGGATTTGACAGCCCAGACAGCCCCCAGGGAGTCAGAAACTGCTGTCTCTGGTGACGCGTGGATTCTACAGCCCAGACAGCCCCCCAGGGACTCAGAAACTGCTGTCACGGGTGACTCGTGGATTCGACAGGCCAGACAGCCCCCTACGGAGTCAGAAACTGCTGTCACGGGTGACGCATGCATTCGACAGCCCAGACAGCCCCTAGGGACTCAGAAACTGCTGTCACTGGTCACGCGTGGATTCTACAGCCCAGACAGCCCCCTAGGAAGTCAGAAACTGCTGTCACGAGTGACGCGTGAATTCGACAGCCAGACAGCCCCCTAGGGAATCAGAAACTGCTATAACGGGTGACGCGTGGAGTCGACAGCCCAGACAGCCCCATAGGGACTCAGAAACTGCTGTCACGGGTGACGCATGGACTCTACAGCCCAGACAGCCCCCTAGGGAGTCAGAAACTGCTGTCACGGGTGACTCGTGGATTCGACAGGCCAGACAGCCCCATACGGAGTCAGAAACTGCTGTCACGGGTGACGCGTGGATTCGACAGCCGAGACAGCCCCCTAGGGACTCAGAAACTGCTGTCACTAGTGACGCGTGGATTCTACAGCCCAGACAGCCCCCAGGGACTCAGAAACTGCTGTCACTAGTGACGCGTGGATTCTACAGCCTAGACAGCCCCTCAGGGACTCAGAAACTGCTGTCATGGGTGACTCGTGGATTCGACAGCCAGACAGCCCCCTAGGGAGTCAGAAACTGCTGTAACGGGTGACGCGTGGATTCGACAGCCCAGACAGCCCCCTAGGGACTCAGAAACTGCTGTCACTGGTCACGCGTAGATTTTACAGCCCAGACAGCCCCCTAAGGAGTCAGAAACTGCTGTCACGGGTGACGCGAGGATTCAACAACCAGACAGCCCCCTAGGAGTCAGAAACTGCTGTCAGGGGTGACGCGAGGATTCGACTGCCCACACAGCCCCGTAGAGACTCAGAAACTGCTGTCACGGGTGACGCGTGGATTCGACAGCCCAGACAGCCCCCTAGGGATTCAGAAACTGTGTCACGATTGACGCGTGGATTCGACAGCCAGACAGCCCCTAGGGACTGAAGAACTGCTGTCACGGGTGACGCGTGAATTCGACAGCCAGACAGCCCCCTAGGGAGTCAGAAACTGCTGTCTCGGGTGACGCGTGGAGTCGACAGCCCAGACAGCCCCCTAGGGACTCAGAAACTGCTGTCACGGGTGACGCGTGGACTCTACAGCCCAGACAGCCCCCTAGGGAGTCAGAAACTGCTGTCACGGGTGACTCGGGGATTCGACAGGCCAGACAGCCGCCTACGGAGTCAGAAACTGCTGTCACGGGTGACGCGTGGATTCGAAAGCCGTGACATACCCCTACGGAGTCAGAAACTTCTGTCACGGGTGACGCGTGGATTCGACAGCCCAGGCAGCCCCCTAAGGACTCAGAAACAACTGTCACGGGTGAGGCGTTGATTCGACAGCCCCCAAGGGAGTCAGAAACTGCTGTCACGGGTGACGCGAGGATTCGACAGCCCACACAGCCCCGTAGAGACTCAGAAACTGCTGTCACGGGTGACGCGTGGATTCGACAGCCAGACACCCCCCTAGGGATTCAGAAACTGTGTCACGATTGACGCGTGGATTCGACAGCCCAGACAGCCCCCTAGGGACTGAAGAACTGCTGTCACGGGTGACGCATGCATTCGACAGCCCAGACAGCCCCCTAGGGACTCAGAAACTGCTCTCACGGGTGACGTGTTGATTCGACAGCCCCCTAGGGAGTCAGAAACTGCTGTCACGAGTGACGCGTGAATTCGACAGCCAGACAGCCCCCTAGGGAGTCAGAAACTGCTGTCACGGGTGACGCGTGGATTCAACAGCCCAGATAGCCCCCTAGGGACTCAGAAACTGCTGTCACTGGTCACGCGTGGATTCTACAGCCCAGACAGCCCCCTAGGGAGTCAGAAACTGCTGTCACGGGTGACGCGTGGATTCGACAGCCAGACAGCCCCCTAGGGACTCAGAAACTGCTGTCACTGGTGACGCGTGGATTCTACAGCCCAGACAGCCCCCTAGGGAGTCAGAAACTGCTGTCACGGGTGACTCGTGGATTCGACAGGCCAGACAGCCCCGTTGAGACTCAGAAACTGCTGTCACGGGTGACGCGTGGATTCGACAGCCCAGACAGCCCCCTAGAGACTCAGAAACTGCTGTCACGGGTGACGCGTGGATTGTACAGCCCAGACAGCCCCCTAGGGAGTCAGAAACTGCTGTCAAGGGTGACGCGTGGATTCGACAGCCAGACAGCCCCCTAAGAGTCAAAAACTGCTGTCACGGGTGACGCGTGTATTCTACAGCCCACAGAGCGCCCTAGGGAGTAAGAAACTGCTGTCGCGGGTGACGCGTGGATTCGACAGCCCACACAGCCCTCTAGGGACTCCGTAACGATCAACGAACTACTGTCACGGGTGACGCGTGGATTCAACAGCCCCCTAGGGAGTCAGAAACTGCTGTCACGGGTGACGCGTGGATTCGACAGCCCACAGAGCGCCCTACGGAGTAAGAAACTGCTGTCACGAGAGACGCGTTGATTCGACGGCCCACACAGCCCTCTATGGACTCTGAAATGATCAACGAACTGCTGTCACGGGTGACGCGTGGATTCGACAGCAGAGACGGCCCTTAGGGAGTCAGAAACTCCTGTCACGGGTGACGCGTGGATTCTACAGCCCACACAGCCCTCTAGAGACTCTGAAATGATTAACGAACTGCTGTCACGGGTGACGCGTGGATTCGACAGCCCACAGAGCGCCCTAGGGAGTAGAAAACTGCTGTCACGGGAAACGCGTGGATTCGACGGCCCACACAGCCCTCTAGGGACTCTGAAATGATCAACGAACTGCTGTCACGGGTGACGCGCGGATTCTACAGCCCAAACAGCCCCCTAGGGAGTCAGAAACTGATGTCAATGGTGACGCGTGGATTCGACAGCCAGACAGCCCCCTAGGAGTCAGAAACTGCTGTCACGGGTGACGCGAGGATTCGACAACCCACACAGCCCCGTTGAGACTCAGAAACTGGTGTCACTGGTGACGCGTGGATTCGACAGCCCAGACAGCCCCTAGAGACTCAGAAACTGCTGTCACGGGTGACGCGTGGATTCTACAGCCTAGAGAGCCTCCTAGGGAGTCAGAAACTGTGTCACGATTGACGCGTGGATTCGACAGCCCAGACAGCCCCCTAGGGACTCAGAAACTGCTGTCACGGGTGACGCATGGATTCTACAGCCCAGACAACCCCCTAGGGAGCCAGAAACTGCTGTCAAGGGTGACGCGTGGATTCGACAGCCAGACAGCACCCTAGGAGTCAGAAACTGCTGTCACGGGTGACGCGTGGATTCAACAGCCAGACAGCCCCCTAGGGAGTCAGAAACTGCTGTCACGCGTGACGCGTGCAATCGACAGCCAGACAGCCCCTAGGGAGTCAGAAGCTGCTCTCACGGGTGACGCGTGGATTCGACAGCCAGACAGCCCCCTAGGAGTCAGAAACTGCTGTCACGGGTGACGCGTGGATTCGACAGCCCAGACGGCCCCTAGGGAGTCAGAAACTGCTGTCAAGGGTGACTCCTGGATTCGACAGCCCACACATCTCCCTAGGGAGTCAGAAACTGCTGTCACGGGTGACGCGTGAATTCGACACCCCAGACAGCCCCCTAGGGACTCAGAAACTGCTCTCACGGGTGAAGCGTTGATTCGACAGCCCCCTAGGGAGTCAGAAACTGCTGTCACGAGTGACGCATGAATTCGACAGCCAGACAGCCCCCTAGGGAGTCAGAAACTGCTGTCACGGGTGACGCGTGGATTCGACAGCCCAGACAGCCCCCTAGGGACTCAAAAACTGCTGTCACTGGTCACGCGTGGATTCTACAGCCCAGACAGCCCCCTAGGGAGTCAGAAACTGCTGTCTCGGGTGACGCGTGGAGTCGACAGCCCAGACAGCCCCCTAGGGACTCAGAAACTGCTGTCACGGGTGACGCGTGGACTCTACAGCCCAGACAGCCCCCTAGGGAGTCAGAAACTGCTGTCACGGGTGACTCGGGGATTCGACAGGCCAGACAGCCGCCTACGGAGTCAGAAACTGCTGTCACGGGTGACGCGTGGATTCGAAAGCCGTGACATACCCCTACGGAGTCAGAAACTTCTGTCACGGGTGACGCGTGGATTCGACAGCCCAGGCAGCCCCCTAAGGACTCAGAAACAACTGTCACGGGTGAGGCGTTGATTCGACAGCCCCCAAGGGAGTCAGAAACTGCTGTCACGGGTGACGCGAGGATTCGACAGCCCACACAGCCCCGTAGAGACTCAGAAACTGCTGTCACGGGTGACGCGTGGATTCGACAGCCAGACACCCCCCTAGGGATTCAGAAACTGTGTCACGATTGACGCGTGGATTCGACAGCCCAGACAGCCCCCTAGGGACTGAAGAACTGCTGTCACGGGTGACGCATGCATTCGACAGCCCAGACAGCCCAGACAGCCCCCTAGGGACTGAGAAACTGCTCTCACGGGTGACGTGTTGATTCGACAGCGCCCTAGGGAGTCAGAAACTGCTGTCACGTGTGACGCGTGAATTCGACAGCCAGACAGCCCCCTAGGGAGTCAGAAACTGCTGTCACGGGTGACGCGTGGATTCAACAGCCCAGAGAGCCCCCTAGGGACTGAAGAACTGCTGTCACGGGTGACGCATGCATTCGACAGCCCAGACAGCCCCCTAGGGACTCAGAAACTGCTCTCACGGTTGACGTGTTGATTCGACAGCCCCCTAGGGAGTCAGAAACTGCTGTCACGAGTGACGCGTGAATTCGACAGCCAGACAGCCCCCTAGGGAGTCAGAAACTGCTGTCACTGGTCACGCGTGGATTCTACAGCCCAGACAGCTCCCTAGGGAGTCAGAAACTGCTGTCACGGGTGACGCGTGGATTCGACAGCCAGACAGCCCCCTAGGGAGTCAGAAACTGCTGTCACTGGTGACGCGTGGATTCTACAGCCCAGACAGCCCCCTAGGGAGTCAGAAACTGCTGTCACGGGTGACTCGTGGATTCGACAGGCCAGACAGCCCCGTTGAGACTCAGAAA
>Ga0325411_1008970_pt1 | contig 10753 bp, 7 predicted proteins | sample PopdelMetagenome_13_FD_206181 | JGI IMG/M metagenome (GOLD analysis project Ga0325411, IMG submission 206181) | Populus deltoides microbial communities from Bellville, Georgia, United States - Xylem-PdIQD-R4 | ecosystem: Host-associated > Plants > Phyllosphere > Stem > Wood/Secondary xylem...
AATGTAAGTTTGTTAAGGTTTTAGTTTTTTTTTTAAATTACAACATAATTTATGAAGTAATCACTATTGAATTTATTTCATTTATTTTCAGGTTCACAAACATTGAAGCCGCCCGAGTAATATCATCAGCGTTTAAATCGTCGATGGAGATTCCATTGTTTCAATGGAGTCAGATATCCAAGCATCCTGAATGGATGCCTCAAATCAATGCATGGTTTGGCAGATTTCAGGTTGGTGTTAATTTATAATTTTCAGCTTATTTCTAATAAATTATTAATATAATTGTAAATAAATTATTGTTTTTATTTAAACTTGTTTATTTATACACAGCACAAATTCTGCTGGGACAGTGAGCATAACACTGTTGTGAGGAGGGTGTGGAAAAATCACACGGCAACTAGGTAAGATCAAAAACAATACATGATTTTTTTTAGACAAAAATTTATGTTTCGAAATGTAATTTTTGGTTGCGTGAAGTAGGTTGCGTGATTTTTGGTATGAAGCACAAAAAAAGGCAAAAAAACCCGCGAGGGATAGGGGTTTCGATGGTTGGAATGATGTTGCGGTTTGGAGGGATTTCAAACCGATATACATCCCGGAAGATATATGGCCGCACTATCTTGAGCACGTGACGTCTAAGTGGTTCACACGACGCTCACAGTCCGGTGTTGGCAACCGGAATCGACCAATTCATGGTGGGGTGACAACGCACACTGGCGGCTCCGTTCCGTTTGCTGCACATGCGAAACGGATGGTAAGATTAATTTAAATGAAATATATCGTTAAATTCAGTTGTTATTAGTATATCTTTTTTCATTATAGGCTGCGTCTCTTGGACGTGAGCCGAGCCCGATGGAGCTGTTTGTGGAGACGCATGTACGGAGTCAAGACCGCCAGAAGGGGGGGCAACAGTTCGTTGATAACCGTGCTCAGCATTTTATGGTATGTTTGTTCAACCATTTTATTTTGTAAGTTATTATGTTTATTGTATTGAATATGATGATTACTTTTCTTTTTATTTTCAAGAGACGTATAATAATCGGTTGAGGGAGAGATACGGGGACGATACTTTGACCCATCCGGAATTCAATCCGGATTTGTGGATGGAGGTTGGCTCATCAGGTGGACCCGATAAAAATCGGGTTTACGGGCTCTCCAACACTACGGCCGACAACTTGCGGTCGACCCGTAGTGTTTCAACCGTTGGGAGCTCCCAATCAATATCGAGCTCCCAATCTAAGGAGTTCGTGGCCTTGCAGCAACACACTGCTCAGCTCACCGAGAAATACGATAACCTAAAAGCGGGGTACGCACAATTCAGAGCGGAACAAAGAGCGGAGTATGAAGCGGCTCATGAACAACAAAAAGCGGCTTATGAACAGCTTCGCGAAATGATCATGAACATGTCAAATAGTGGAACATGTGCGCCTAATATTTGTTGGCCGTATAACCACCAGCCTCCTCTAGGATCTCCTCCTCCTCCTCCAGCTCCACCTTTATATTAATTTGTAATCAACATTATTTACCTTTAAAACTTCATTTAATATTTTTCTTGAAACATATTTAGTTTGTAATGAATATTATTTAACTTTGTTTTTTTATGTTTAATAAAAATTTTATTTGCATAATTGGTTTGTATAACAATTAATTTATATAGTTTTATATTATATATCCTAAATAATTTTTTAAAAACAAATTAAGAAAAAAACTATTACCAATGATTTTACCGATGGATTAATTCGGTCGGTATTTTAAACATTCACCGACAGACTTACCGACGGAATTAATCCGTCGGCATTTGACAGTAGCTTCCACCAGTACCGACGAATTTACAGACGGACATATTCGGTCGGTATTTCATACATTCACCGACCGATGTACCGACGAATATTTTCCGTCGGTAATTACAATGTCACCGACGGAATAAAAATCCGTCGGTATATTTCAAGCGGGAATCTTTTTTTTTGGAGCGCACGTTCCGTCTGTAAAACCGTCGGTAAATGGTTTTTTTGTTTTTCCGACCGATATACCGACGGAATAGGGAATCAACGACGAAGGTAAAGCCGACGGACGTATTCTGTCGGTGATAACGTCGGTAAAAAAATCACCAACGCACTTCTAATCATACACCGACGGAATTGTTCTGTCGGTAAAACTGTGAAATCTTGTAGTGTACATTGCCCTACATATATCCTTAATGATCTTGTGTTGTAATCTCTACATTAACTATTATACATTGCCCTACATATATAAATAGAAAATGTTGGCTAATTAATTGGTCAAGCCTCTTGTTCTTCTCAACTTTGTATCAGAGCCTTCAAACATTAAAATTTTCTTTCCCTCTCCGAATGAACTCTTCCCTGACTGTTGTTTCTTCCCACAACAGATTGGTGTTCCAGCTACTACACCACAGGTTGTCATTTCTTCTCAATCGATGTATACTTCTTCTTTTTTCCCTGATTTGGAATCTTCCCCTGTCACTGATGCTACCGTGAATCTTCCCTTTATGAAGGCTTCAATTACAAAGATTGTTCCCCTATCTAATAATCATCAAGTTATTTCTTTAAAATTTACAAACAACAATTATATCTATTAGCGAATGCAGATGAAGCCGTATCTTATTGGACAAGTTATTTTCCATTTTTTTGATGGCTTATTGTCGTGTCCTCCTTTTCATGTGCTTTTTGCTGATGGTTCTTCTCTTTAGACTAATCCTTTTTTTCTTCGTTAGAAGCAGTATGATCAACTTATTTTCAGTGCACTACTTTCTTCTCTTTCAATGGATGTATTGCATCTTGTTGTCGATTGCAGAACCTTGCAATGTGTTTGGTGTACTTTTGACTAAGCCCTCGTTTCCCCGTCTAATTCTTGTGTTATACAACTTTATGGGTCTTTACAAGATATTCGTTAGGGTGATGATTCGGTTATTATATATATGCAGAAGGTAAAAACATTTTTTAATGAATTAGCAGTTGTTGGTTGACCAGTTTCTTTATAGGATTTCAATTTGTATGTGTTTCATAGTCTTCACGGTGAGTTCAAAGACTTGGTAACAAACCTCGCGACCTGTATGTGTTTCATAGTCTTCACGGTGAGTTCAAAGACTTGGTAACAAACCTCGCGACCAAGGTAAAACCTCTTTCGTATACAGATCTTCATAGTCATCTCCTTACTCATGAGTTCCTCAACAAGACCTCCCTTCAATCTATGATGGTTACTCCTCCTCTACTTCTCACACCAGCTCAACCATCGTCATCTAATGTTGCACACAATCAGTTTTCAAGTTCGTATAACAACAATCCTAATTTCAGTCATGGGAAATCAAGGTAACCACTTACTTAATTTTCTTAATTCACCATTTTTTCCCTCCCCTATACCTATAGCCTCTCTACCACCTATATTGCCTTTCATTTCTGCCACCATTAGACATCCCATCATCCCTGCCTTTATGTCACCATCTGCTTGTTTATCTAATGATCATTCTCCACATCATATCCCTACTAACCACTAGCTTAATTTTCTTAATTTACCATTTTTTCCCTCCCCTATACCTACAACCTCTCCACCACCCATATTGTCTATCGTTTATACCACCATCAGACATCCCATCATCCATGCCTTTATGTCATCATCTGCTTGTTTATCTAATGACCATTCTCCACATCATATCCCTACTAACCATTAGCTTAATTTTCTTAATTCACCATTTTTTCCCTTCCCTATACCTACAACCTCTCCACCACCCATACTACCTATCGTTTCTGCCACCATCAGACATCCCATCATCCCTGCCTTTATGTCACCATCTACTTGTTTATCTAATGATCATTCTCTAGGTACATGTTCTCCTCCTTCAAAGTTGCTATTTTCTAGGTTTGTCATCGTTGGTTCTGTTGCTGGGTCACTTGGGTATGTTGCTGCTAGTCTAGCGTCTAGATCTGAATCTCTAGTTGGGTTGAATTTTGTTATTGACCTCTCCTCATATCCTCTACAACAACATACAAGTTCGAGCTTACCTACCTCTAGTTTTGTGGTTCGTCGGCATCTTATGGTTCTTCATCTATGACTGCCAAAAACAGCAAGTCTGATGGCTTTTTCAATTTTGTTTGCCAGCCTTATCTCTCCTTCTACTTATGAACCGAGTGCATTTCTGATGTTGACAGATATGAGGCTTGGAACGATGCTATTAAGGATGAAATTTAGGCACTGCGTTCCAATGACACTTGATCTTTGGTTCCTTTTCATCATTCGATGAATGTTGTTTGTAATTGTTGGGTGTATAAGATAAAGCATCATGCAAATGGCAACATTGAGCGCTATAAGGCTCGATTGGTTGCTAGGGGTTTTACTCGGCAAGAAGGTATTGGTTATTCTGAGATTTATAGTCCTGTCATTAAGCAAGTGACGGTTTGGTTGGTTTTCTCCATTGCGGTTTTGTGTGGTTGGAAGATTAATCAACTCAATATACATAATGTCTTTTTCAATGGGACACTTACCGAAGAGGTGTACATGTAACAACCTCAAGGTTTTGTTAATTCTACTTTTTCCTTTCATGTGTATCGATCACATAAGTCTTTATATGACTTAAAACAAGCTCATCGAGCATGGTACACTCGTTTAAGTAATTATCTTTCCTCTATTGGCTTTCAAGCTTCTAAGGTTGACACTTTACTATTCATCTTGTCTATGACTGCTGATATCTTTTATGTTCTAGTTTAAGTTGATGATATTTTGCTTATGGGAAGCAATTCAATCTTGCTTCACCGATTGATACAGTTGCTGAGTTCAGAGTTTAAACTTAGAAATTTAGAAGCTACTCATTATTGTTTTAGGGATTGAGGTTCATTTTACTAGTATGAGTCTTATGTTTCAACAAGATAAGTGTATTTTTGACATACTTAATCGAGCAGGTATGTCTTCTTGCAAACCTGCTGATACTCTTATTTCTACCTCAAAGGTTATTGTGGTGCCCGATTGCTTTTTTTTTTTTTTATCCTACACAGTTTCATCAAATTATTGATGCTCTTCAATGTCTCACTTTTATGAGATCAGACATTTGTTTTGTAGTTAACAAGGTTTGTCAGCTTATGCATGCTTCTAACAATGCACATAGGGTTGTCGTTAAACACATTATGTGTTATCTTCGGGGTACGTTTTCTTTTGGCTTGCATATCACTTGTAGCTCTTCCTTTGATTTACATGGTTTTATAGATGTTGATTAGGCTGATAGTGTTGATGGTCGTAAATCTACGAGTGGATATCTTATCTTTTTTTGGTAATACATTGATTTCTTGAAAATCCAGCAAACAACGCATGGTTGCTAGCTCATTCTTCTACTGAGGCTGAGTATAAAGTCTTAACTGATGGCACTGCTGATGTTATCTAGCTTCAATATTTATTGTTAGATATGCAGATTACTTCTACTTCTGTGCCTACACTTTGGTGTGATAATTTGGGTGCTACTTATTTGTCTGTGAATCATATCTTTCATGCTCATATTAAATATGTTGAGGTTGATTATCATTTTGTACGTCATAAGGTTGCCAAGATGGACATTCAGATTCACTTTATCTCTTCCAAGGATCAACTTACTGATGTTCTTACTAAGCCACTTTATACTGTTTTTTTTTACTAATCTTTAGTTCAAGTTTCGGGATAATCCTCTACCCTCAGCTTGAAGGGGTGTATTATAGAAAATTACACAGTATAGAATTTATATAATTAGAAAAAATTGATAGGTTTAATCTTGTGTTGTAATCTCTATATATATAAATAAAAAAGATTAACTAACTAATTATTCAAGCCTTGTATTCTTCTCAACCAGGATTGAATTCAAAAGTAGCTGGGGTTATTGATAATCAGAAAACGTTTAAAATAAAAATATCAGTTAGCTCATGCAATCAAACAAATCAAGTCCACACAAGTTTGGATGAATGATGTGTAAAGTTAAGATGGTGCCACGAAAATAATGATTGTCTTTTGTTGACAAATGTGATTAATTTCACTGCAATCGAAAGTGAGACGGACTTGTAAATAAATAAAATCTAAATCGAGTTTTAGCTTTTAATTTGTTCATATATATACATGGTGATCATTGACATGAGTTCATCAACAACGAAAATAATAGTTCTTACCATTCAAATGGGCTTCTAATTAATCAGTTCACATACATGGAAGCACGAGCACGGAAGATTGAAATTCATATCACTATTTCACACACACACACAAGGATGTGGTGCCGTGTTGGCAAGATTCTTTTATATATATATATATATATATAGTTTCTATCAGATTATTCATATTTTTATGGAGCCGGTATATGCATGGCACAACCTAAGATCCAAATCCATGCGTGAGAAAGATTTACAGCACATGACGTCTTGTGAAAAAGGAAGAAGAAGGTGAAAGACCCCATTGATGAAAGTGTATTTTTGCACATGTTCGTCTGCTGGGAAGATGAAGAGCAGGTTAATTATCCCAAACTTAAAAAAAGAAATAAAATCCTTTCCCAGGATAAAACGACTGTACATTTCTCCATGCCGATCCAATCGGTGTGTATGTGAAACTAAATAATGACAAGCTGCGGTACCAAGAATTTGGAATCAAGTTTCCAAGTCATTTGACTGTTTGAGATTTTTCATTTTCATTTTTATTATCATTATGTGTGTGAGTACGGGATAAAAGTAATATGTGAGATAAAACCTTTTCTTTTCTGGACAACAGTTGATCTTCATCGGATAGCCATCACTCAGTGAGCTTCCCTAGCTTTTTTTTGTTATTGTAGTGGTTATTTATTTGAAAATTTATTAAAATAATATTTTTTTAAAAATAATATTTTTAATATCAACACATCAAAATAATTTAAAACTATTAAAAATTTAATTTAAAACAAATCAAATTAATTATTTTTAAATAACAATATGACTGCAATACCGAACACACACTCTTTTTATTTGCCTTTGTGCTCTTGTTTTTAGCAGCTGCGTGTCTTCCGTCCTGCAGCAGCTTGTATGCCGACACTTTCTTCTTCTTCTTCTATTTCCGTTGCTGAGAAAAACGTCAAGACTTTCACTCGTTATTGAATGAATCAACATTCCTTTTCGAAGAATCAATGTAATTTCATCTCAATCCTGCAGCTTTATACATATTGAACTGTTAATCACTGATTTTCCGTACATTACCTGCAAAACCATGGCTTCTTCGATCGTATTGGCGATCATTTTCTAAAGAGCTAGCTTCTCTTCCATTAACAATATTTATCCAAGACTTCAGATTGAGAAAAATAAACCCATGCATGCCAATCTTTTTTTTTTCCCAGAAAATTACATGAATTAAGAAGTTGGCCTTAACTTTAAGGGATATTCTTTCTTTTTTATTATCGATAATAACGCCGGCGCCTAACATGAGGTGAGGATATATATCACCTAACCATAAAACCACAAAATATAGATAGATAGATTTCTTAAATCTTGTCTTTGATTGTAAATAGGCTGCTTTGAACGGTGATCTTAAAGCAAGAATATTCAGACCTGCCTAACTACAAGGAAAGAAAATTCGTAAGAACGACAAATTTTAATTAAAGAGAGAATAAAACACCAGATCTTCTCTTTCCCATATCGATTTACCTAAAACTCTACAACGTGTTAGATGTTCGCTGCACCTGAACAAACAAAATAGGCTGGAGATAGTGTACCTAGTCCATGCTTGGTATTACGGTTCCGATAGAAGTTTGCAAAATTTTAAATAATTTTGTTTAAAATTATTTTTTATATTTTAGAATTGTTTTAATGTAACGATGTCAAAATAATTTTTTTAATATTTTTTAAATATATTTATTAAAATAAATACTTTAAAATACAATCGTTATCACACTTTAAAACACCTTGTTAAAAATCAATTTAAAGTGTCAAATTTCAAATTTATACACCAAAGGGTCGTATGTAGAAATTAAACCCTATGAAAATGTTAATTTCCTATTAATTGAAAATCTTAAGTCATTTAAAATATCCATAGTCAAATTAATTAATTATAGTGAAAATAACAATACAAATTACGAAGACCTAGCCAACATGATGAGAGCGATATATGGTGACTTTGTGTGCAATTCAGTCCACAGCATAGCCTTCTTAATGGGGATCGATTTCTGGTTTGGTTGCCCCATTTGCATGTGATGATGCTCTTTTATTGCTGAAGATCCAAGGTTAAATTTCCCCATCCCTTGTAATTAATAGGACTTAATCTTACAATTACAATGTCCCAAAAACGAGGTGATGAAGAGTAAAATCAAGTGCAGGGAAGTACAGAAAATATTCCCATTATAAAAGGATGAAAAATCCTTGAGAAATTTGTATATTTCTTTGTTTTATCAGCTTGGAAACTTTTTATTGATTAATGAGTAGAATTTCTCCTCTTATAAAACAAGTATCTTTCTTCTTCTGGAAAAACAAGACCATATGATGGAACTTCCTTGCTATTTTACCCTTTAAAGATTGAAAAATAAACTAAGCAAAAGAAAGAAAATTATGTTTCTCCATTTTAAGAAATTGAGGTTTGCGATTTCTTGTTTAGAGAGATGACGGATTATACAGGGAAAGGTAAAGTGATTACGATGGAATATTTAATTGATTGATTTCTCTTTATTTATTGTCAAAGATTATGGTTGTCGACCATTGGGTGGGAAAACATTTTTATTAGCATATTTTACAAAAAAAAAAAAAGTTTTTGAAAATATTTTATTTTAAATTATTTTTTTATGATTTTTTATCGTACTGATATCAAAAATAAATTTTTTAAAATAAAAAAAAAATATTTTAATATATTTTTAAACAAAAAACACTTTAAAAAATAACTATTACCACAATTTCAAACACTAACTTATTGTCAAAGAACTATCTCAACCTAAAAATTTAAGATATTAAATGAGGTTTCAAAATATGATTTATATTATTTAATTTGAATTAAAATAAAGAGGAGTTAGGTTATCTATCCATTCAATTTGAATTAAATTAAATTGAATTTAATGAATATAAGAGAATTCCGGTCAACGTCTTTCTTGAAAAATATTCACTTAATCTAGATACAAAAATGATAATTTAGTGTATGATAAAAAAAATGATGACTAATTAACTCCTCATTATTGTATTTCTTTTACTTAATCAAGATTATTGAGTTTAAAATCAACGATGGGATTTATTTGTAACATGACCAATCATATTCTTAAAACAATTTTATCCATTCTTTTTAAAAAATAATTGTTAATAGTTTAATGATCCATTTTATCCGAAAAATAGATAAACAGTATATGAAAGAAACATAAATGTATAAAAGTGCATGAGAGTGAGACAATACATATGTGATTAATGTTGGTGTTCGGGGTAGCTTGTGTGTATTTTAATCAATTTCACAAGTTCTAAAATTAATGACTATATATGCCTTCAGTAACTCGACTCGAATTCTTGATCATTAAGAAGCAAATCCAAAACTTGACCAGTTAAGCTACCTCTCATGGTTGTATTTTGATGACTATTATTAACTTGAGATGTTAATTGCAGGTTAATTAGATCTGTCGTTTTATTTTTAAAAAATATTATTTAAAATTAACTTAATTAATTTTTAATTGGATTCCATTAAATCAATCAAATCATTAAAAACCCATTGAAATTAATCAAGTATTACAAGATTACTTTTCTTTTCAGTTTGATTTGAAACCAAGTTCAAGTCAGGCTCCGAATTCGTACGTCAATGAATTTCATGCAAGATAATCCACAGTAATTTAATCAAAAACTACTTTCTTGTGAGGTATTGACCTTGAGCTGGAGGACCAAGTTTTTAATTGAGTTTCTCGTTCGAACTCCTTACAAAATTAAATGAAATCATTAACTAAAATATATATGTGGCTTGGACTAATTAATAGCTTCATAAATTAATTTCCATGCCTTGCCTTGCTCTAGCTATTGTACTATTATTTTAATTATTATTTTTATATGTTTTAGATCGTTTTGATACGTTGATCTCAAAAATAATTTTTAAAAATAAAAAAAATATTATTTTGATACATTTCAGCACGAAAAATATTTTAAAAAACAACCACAACCACACTTCTAAACAGGCTAACGAGTATATTTATGGGAAAAAAAAGAGTAAATATAAATTTGGGCGAGAGGACAATTATATCATAATTTCTCGATTAACATGAGAATAAGATTTATGTGAATATTTGAGGGAGGGGTTAGTGAGATTAATTTGTCGCTATTTATGTGCAATAATAAGATGATAATATAAAGTAAAGATAAAGCAGAAGAGAACATAAAATTGGGGCCGGGGACCTCTACAAAGAGTTTTCGTCAAATATGACAACCGGCACTGAATTAAAATCGTACATGATGAGATGGAGAGACACTAACATTCAATTAGTTTTCTATAATCTAAGTATTTATTTATTTATTTCAAGATCCATCGTTTTTTCTTCATATTTCCAGGATTTTGCTTTCAGGTGAGGAAACCAGAAATACAACCCTTTCCTTCTTCGGTGGAAATTCTAGCCATAATGTGTTTTCTCGTGTACACATGCCTTTTTATTATTATTATTATTATGATTATTATTATTATTGCAAGTTGGTGTCGACGAAAGCAACTTGCAATAATAATAATTAGCTTGTTCTTATATATATATATATATATATATATATATATATATATATATATATATATATATATATATATATATATATATATATATTAATAAAACAAAATT
>Ga0325411_1008971_pt1 | contig 10753 bp, 7 predicted proteins | sample PopdelMetagenome_13_FD_206181 | JGI IMG/M metagenome (GOLD analysis project Ga0325411, IMG submission 206181) | Populus deltoides microbial communities from Bellville, Georgia, United States - Xylem-PdIQD-R4 | ecosystem: Host-associated > Plants > Phyllosphere > Stem > Wood/Secondary xylem...
TTCATTATGTTTAGGTAAGTTTATTATGTCAAGGTGAAAAGCTTACACTAATGGTGTGAGAATAAGTATAGTATAAACTCAACATGGACTTTAATGTTTGATACTAACATGTTTTGTATTTGTTAGCTTATTCACTCTTAATACTTTGCTTGTTAAATGGTTAATCTAGATTTATGTTGTATAACCCTTGGTACAACAAATACTTAGGTATAACCGACACCTGTGCTATGAAAGGAACTTGATTTGTTGTTAACATAAGTTATATTATGAATACCTGACAACATTTACAAGTATTAGCATTATTCGAATAAGATACCTAATGTAATCATGTAAAAAATTTATAATCCAATTGGAACCTCCTTTGTGTGTCGTTTCCAGTTGAGTAGTAAGAGTTTATACTATACTTGTTTGAAATACCATTAGTGGATCCTCTAACCTTGACAATTATTTTATCATTGTTTAATCCTTATATCAATATCACATCTCAAAGCTCTCTTCAACTTATTATTATTATTATTATTATTATTATTTATAATTTATATAGTGAACCTCCCTGTGGTTCGACCCCGGTCTTACCGGGTTATTTATTACTTCGACACTTCTGGGAGAAGAGATCAGTATTTTGGTCGTGTTAAGTTTTTGGCGCTGTTGTCGAAGAGTTAAATTCTTGTACAAATTATAATACTTATTTTATTTCTCTTTTCACTTTTCATTTTATCTAACTTTTGTTTCTTTTGTTTTGTTTTGTTTTTTTATTTTTCTTTTCTTTTTCTCCTTTTATTCTCTTCTTACACGTACATGAGAGTTTGGTCACGTACATTAATTGGTAGACTTTGTAGGGTATCCTCATCATTTTAAGAAAATATAGCCGAAGAAGATAACCAGTCGCTTCATAATGAGAATAACCCAGTTAGAACACTTAGAGACCACATGAATCCTACAAGAACAAGTGCACCCTCATGCATAGTTTTCCCTCCTGATGCATCTCATTTTAATTTTAAGCCAGGCATTATTGAACTTTTACCTTCTTTTCATGGCTTAGATTTAGAAAATCCATACTTGCATTTAAGGGAATTTGAGGAGGTCTATAACACCTATAATAACTTAAAATTCTAGCACGAACACCATCAGATTAAAGCTTCTTTTTTTTCATTAAAAGATAAAGCTAAAACATGGCTACAAAATCTTAGGTTAGGATCCATTCGTGCTTGAGATGAAATGCAACAACAATTTTTAAAGAAGTTTTTTTCATCTCACAGAACAAACTCTTTCAAAAGACAAATCACCACTTTCACTCAAAAACCAGGAGAAACATTTTACCAATATTGGGATAGGTATCGAGACTTGCTTAATACTTGCCCTCATCATGGTTTTGAAACATGAAGATTGGTTTCATATTTTTATGAAGGGTTAATACCTAAAGATAGAAAAATGGTGGAATTGATGTGCAATGGAACTTTTGAAGATAAAGACCCTAATGAAGCAATGGAGTACCTAGACTTGCTAGCTGAAAATGCTCAAAATTGGGACACTATAGGCACTTATGAGGCACCAAGTAAAACGCAACCTCATACATCTAGCGGAGGAATTTACAACCTTAGGGAAGATAATGACCTCCAAGCCAAATTTGCATCTTTAGCTAGAAAAATCGAGGCACTAGAATTGAAAAAGAGTGGTTAATTAAAATCTGTTCAAGACATTGTGTGTCAAATCTGTGAAATCAATGAACGCTCAACCAATGACTATCAAACTTTGCCTTCTTTTAAGGAATGTCTCCATGAACAAGCCCATGCTTTAAACAGTTTCCAAAGGCCCAATCATAACCCATACTTATAATCGTATAATCCTTGTTGGAGAAATCACCAAAATTTCAGTTGGAAGAGTGATGCACAAACTTCATAGCCACCATTTCAAGCACACCATAATTTCTAAAATTCTAATGGATATGCACCTCCTGCTCCACCTCCTAGAAGAAATCTTGAGGAAACATGAGGAAACATTGCATGCATTCATTAAAAAGCAAGAGATAATCAACACTCAACTTGCTCAAAGCATGACAGATTTTAAAGATACTCTTGCAAAATTCACATCTGCTTTTAATTTTTAAGAGAAAGGTAAGTTTCCATCTCAATCATAGCAAAATCCTAAGGGGCAATACAATGCAAATGCAAGTAGTTCTGGAAGCCAACACATGGATCAAGTCAAATCAGTCATCACTCTTCGCAGTGGTAAGGTTATTGAAAAACCCATTCTTGAACCTTGTGAGAAAGATGATGAGTCAATCTCTGAGGATAAGGAAGGGGTTGAATCTGAACGTTACAAAGAAAAGACTGACCCCCCCCGCCAGCACTTCCATTTCCTCATGCCATGACCAAACAAAGGAAAGTCAATCACAATTCTAAAATCCTTGAAACTTTCAAACATGTAAGGATCAATATACCTTTGTTGGATGCTATTAAACAGGCACCTTCTTATGCTAAATTTTTGAAAGATCTGTGCACTGTGAAGAGAAAACTAAATGTGAAAAAGAAAGCCTTTTTAGCCAAAAAGTAAGTGTCATTCTTCAGAACAATAATGCTTTGAAATATAAAGACCCTGGTTGTCTTACAATTTCTTTCTTTATTGGAAAGCATAAAATTGAAAGAGCTTTACTTGATCTTGGAGCTAGTGTAAATTTACTTCCATATTCAGTTTTTTTCTCAATCTACGTGAGTTAAAACCAACTTCTGTAACTCTCTTACTTACTGATAGATCTGTAAAAATGCCTAGAGGAATAATTGAAGACGTGTTAGTACAAGTCGATAAATTCATTTATCCTTTGGATTTTATTGTCTTGGACACACAACCTGTTGAAGCATGTAATTCATTTCCTGTTATTTTAGGACATCCGTTTCTTGCAACTTCTAACGCATTGATTAATTTTAGGAATGGACTGATGAAGTTATCATTTGGAAACATGACATTGGAGATTAATATTTTTAACATTTGCAAGCAACCTAGAGATGATAATGATTTACAAGAAGTAGATTTTATTGAAGAATTAGTTTATGATCAACTTGAATCTACTTTGAGTAAAATTAAGTTGGATGAATCTGAAGATTTGCAAATGACTTATTCTCAAGAAGAAATCAAGGATGAAAAAGGCACTGAAAATGTTGATGTGGATCTTTGTCAAGATTAACGATATATTCGACATCTGACATCACACCAATCGATGATTACTTTCCTGATGAATCCTTACTTTCTCTTAGTTCAATGCCTTAGTTTGCTAAAAATATCAATTTTCTTACTTCAGAATTTTTGCTAGCTCACTGGAGTACCAAAGACAAAAGAAAGTTTTTGAGCGACGTGCAAAACTTTTATTGGGATGACCCTTACTTATTCAAATATTGTCCTGCTCAAATATTTCAAAAATGCATTCCCGACAATGAGGTAAGTAGTGTCATTAAATTTTGTCATTATGAGGCATGTGAGAGTCATTTCTCATCAAAAAAAACGACTGCGAAAATCTTACAATGTGGATTTTATTGGCCCACCATGTTTAAAGACACACATGTGTTCTGCAAAGCTTGTGAAAATTGTTAAAAGTCAAGATTTATTTCAAAACATAAGGAATCTTTAGATAATCTTCTATTGACTTTTGAGACATATCTTGGTGAAGATGTGCATTGTGCATTTCATGACTTATGACCCCATTTTCATAAAGAACATGCTTGACATAGTCTTGGGAATCTGATTAAAAAAGACCATGTTTGCCAGTTTTTAAGAAAACTGGATGGAAAGCCTATCCCGGACCTATAGAGGGCGTTTAGGCCGTTCTTGAACGTAAAACCAAGAGAAGATGTGAGCCACAATCACAACTACCTGTATATACACATGCTTTTTCAAAATAAATAAATAAAGAGAGAGAGTGAGTGAGACTCCAGCTGGCCTACATATAGGTGGTATGATTGCATTTTCAATTTCTCATCTATTAAATCTTCTCTTCCTTGCCTTTATTTCTACTCAACCCATATATTCAACAAATATAGAAGTGTGTAGAAATGGCAAGTTCCTCAAGTCATCACATAAGAAATATTTTTGTTTTCGATGGATCCAGTCCTGGGAAAGAAAAGGAGTTTTTAGAATCAGCAAATCATCTTGGTCAGGTACTAGCTGAGAGAAAGATTCATTTAGTGTATGGGGGAGGCAGCCTTGGGTTAATAGGGGGTGTGTCAATAGTTGCATTTTTAGGAGGTAGTCAAGTTTTGGGGGTTATCCCCAAAGCTTTAGCAAAAGGGGACATTATTGGAAAAACAATTGGAGAGGAACTACAGGTCTCCACAATGTCTGATCGAATGAATGCAATGTTTAACCATGCTGATGCCTTCATTGCCTTACCAGGTGGTCTGGGCACACTGAAAGAGATCTTTCATATTTCCTATTGGGCACAATTGCACATTCACCATAAACCCATTGGTCTGTTAAATGTTAATGGTTTTTATGATAAGTTGTTGTCTTTTCTTGATCATGTTGTGGAACAGGAATTTCTAACATCTTCAGCATGACAAATCTTAATCTCTACTGCTACTGCTGAACAATTGATTGACCATCTACAATCTTTCATCCCTGTAATTGATCCCTTCATGAGTCGCATAAAATGGTTAACTAAGGAAAGCCGTAAAAAGCTTAGATTGGATTTGAGCCTTTGTTTGTAAAAACTTTGTGTTTTTTGGTTTTATTATTATGTTTTGTTGTTTCTTATATTTGTTTAAGTGTGTTTCAGGTTTGTCAGTGTTCACTATTTCAGGTGATGTCTTCTATACTCTATCTTTCTACCTTAGGACATTGAGGACAATGTTTCGTTTTGGTTGGGGGGAGGGTAGTAGTTGAAAAAAAAACTAACTAATTGCTTTTGTTTTTAATAAAACCTTTTGACAAAACTGTTATTACTAGGATGGCAGAGTAGGGGGGAATTTTATTGACTCTTGAGACGCATTTTAGTAAACATTTTCCAATGGTTATTTGCAATATTCATAACAAGGTCTATCACATACTTCTTGAAATATTTAGGTTTATGAACTCTCGCATTGTTATTACTTGATTCTGCTCATATACTCATTTAACAAGTATTCTTAAACCTTTATTTTCACACACACTTTAACATATTATTATGGGTTGCATATTGATTGTTACATTATTTATGTTCTTTTGTTAAAGGTAACAACTAAGGGAAAGAGATAGTAAATAATTTAAAAAAAATATCAAATAAAAATAAAAAATAAAATAAAAAATTGATGATAATATAAACGTAGATAAGTTTGGTTTCGTAGCCTCCTTAACCTAAGTAATTAAGCCCGAAGGGGTGTTTTAACATCTAATACCCTAAGGTCAACTGACTTGGGAGCTATTGACCCAAAGCTTGTTACATAGGTTAAGGAGAAAAGCATAAGGGAATCAAACATTGCACTATCTACGTATCAGTATCTGTAGCCCGAGTTACTAAGCTCGTAGGGGTGTCTCAACACCTAATACCCTAAGACCAACTGGTCTGGGAGTCATTAGCCGAAAGCTTGTTACATGGGTTAAAGCTGCATTGCATTTTAAGTTATATGTATATATATTAAAAAAAGAAAAAAAGAAGAAAAAGATAATAATCCCAACCCAAGGAAGTTAACCTTAAACATTAGAACAAAAAATTTTTTTTCTTCGAAGTAAAGCCCTATAACCATGTGTTGATATATTAAGCATAAAAGGAAGGTTTATTAATTTCTTGTTTAAGAGGTATTCAGCAGATATATAAATTTAATGAGAGTTTGTTTATCTGGATAGATTAATAGAAGTTGAATGATGAATGCCTTGCTTTGTGGAACTTGAAAATTGTTTTTCTATTTTAATGCTTTGATTACTAGGGACTAGTAATAAGCTGGTTGGGGGGTGTGGTTAGTACTTAAAAGTGCATTTTTATCAAGGTTTTATATCATCATTTTGCACTTGAAGTATCAATAACTCCTTAACTAAAGCATGTTTTATAATAACAAGTCTGATACCATAAGATACCTTTAATTTATGGTAAATGTTCATCTTAAATGAAGGCCTATCACATAAATGAAAGGATTGATCGATGAGTTTAAGTACTGAAATTGAAAGGACAAAGCGAGGGCCAAACTTAGAAAAGAGATGTTGGTTCAATCCAAACTGGAACACTGTTCGGTCATCGGGTCATACCTGGAGCTGTAAATATTGGATTTAGGTCTGCTCTATATGGATGGAAAGTTAAGACATAGGCCTAAAACTTTTATGCGAAGTCCAAGATTTGAAAAGGCCGTTTTCAAGTCCAAATTGTAGCAACAACGGAGAAGTCCGAATCTGTCCTGCAGCTCAAACACTGTTTAGTGTTCAGCCCATATCTTGAGTTATAGAAGTCCAAATGACCTTAATGGTTTTTCCTTGGAAAGCTGAGACAATGTCCTATAACTTTCATGATTTAAGTCTGTTCAAATTCTGATGTTATCAATGATGTTTTGTTCAGACAAGGAAATAAGGATTGTTACCAAGTCAAGATATGGCAACCCACTCAACAATTAGTCATCAAATCAATAGTTTCAAATTTTGGCCTATAAAAGAAGGCATTTGCCATGCATTTAGGCATCTTGGTTTTCAGATCAAGATCATGCTCTTGCTCTCTCTTTTTGTAATGCTTAAGTTTTGTTTATATTAATCTCTTGTTTATGCTTTTCATTTCCTTTCCTTTACTTAGTTAACTTATATCTTATTTATGTTCTTATCTTATTTATTTATGTTTCTCTCTTTCATTATGTTTAGGTAAGTTTATTATGTCAAGGTAAAAAGCTTACACTAATGGTGTAAGAATAAGTATGGTATAAACTCAGCATGGACTTTAATGTTTAATACTAACATGTTTTATATTTGTTATCTTATACTTTGCTTGTTAAATTGTTAATCTAGATTTATGTTGTATAACCCTTGGTACAACAAATACTTGGGTATGACCGATACCTGTGCTATGAAAAGAACTTGATTTGTTGTTAACATAAGTTATAATCATGAATATCTGACAACATTTACAAGTATTATCATTATTCAAATAAGATAGCTAATGTAATCATGTTAACAATTTAGAATTCAATTAGAACCTCCTATGTGTGTGGTTTTCAGTTGAGTAATAAGAATTTATACTATACTTGTTTGAAATACCATTAGTGGATCCTCTAACCTTAACAATTGCTTTTATCATTGTTTAATCCTCACATTAATCTTCCATCTCAAAGTTCTCATCAACTTCTTCTTCTTCTTCTTCTTTTTGTTGTTGTTGTTGTTGTTGTTGTTGTTGTTGTTGTTATTATTACTATTATCACTACTACTACTACTATTATCATTACTACTATTACTATTTGTGGATCCTCTAACCTTGACAATTATTTTATCATTGTTTAATCCTTATATCAATATCACATCTCAAAGCTCTCTTCAACTTCTTCTTCTTCTTCTTCTTCTTCTTCTTCTTTTTCTTATTATTATTATTATTATTATTATTATTATTATTATTATTATTATTATTTATAATTTATATAGTTAACCTCCCTGTGGTTTGACCCCGGTCTTGCGGGGTTATTTATTACTTCGACACTCCTGCACTTGAGAGAAGACATCAATCTTTTGGTCGTGTCAGATACTCAAGTCAGGCCGACCATAGCTCCTCGTCATCCAATAGTGATTCCATAGCTACCGTAAGCAAAAGGGCATATAGATACTCGAGTAAAACGTTTCGCGCGATCCAATGGTCAGATCAAAAGTTATAGCCATTTTGAGTCGTTACTCAAGTTTGGTCGACCAGAGCTTTTTGTCACCTTGTAGCGAGTCCATAACAACCCCAAGGAATACGACCTCCAAAAACTCGAGTAAAAATTTGAGTGCGATCCAACAGTGGGATCAAAAGCTATGGCCCTTTTGACCTGTTACTCATGTGTGGCCGACCAGACCTCCTTGTCTTCGAGTAGCAATTCCATAGCTACCGCAAGGAAAACGACCTTCAAAAAATCATGAAAACATTTGAGCGAGATCCAACGAGCGGATCAAAAGTTATGGTCATTTGGAGCCATTACTCAAGTCTAGCCGACCAAACCTCTTCGTCACTGAGTACCGATTCCATAGCAACCCCCAAGGGAAATGGCCTCTGGAAACTCGTGTAAAATTTGAGTGCGATCCAACGATCAGATCAAAATTTATGGCCCTCTTGACCCGTCACTCAAGTCTGGCCGTCCAGAGCTCCTTGTCACCAAGTACTGATTCCATAGCAACCCCAAGGAATACGACCTCCGGAAACTCGGGTAAAAATATTAGCACGATGCAACGGTCGGATCAAAAGTTATGGTCTTTTTGACTCATTACTCAAGATTGGCTAACAAGACCTCCTGAGCACCGAGTTGTGATTCTATAGCATCCACTAGGAAAACAATATCTAGAAAATCGTGTAAAATTTTAGCGCGATGCAACGGTCGGATCAAACGTTTAGCATGATCAAACAGTCGGATCAAAATTTATGGCTCTTTTGACTCGTTACTCAATTCTAGGCGATCAGACCTCCTCATCACCGAGTAGCAATTCAATAGCTACAACAAGGAAAATGATTTCTAGAAAATCATGTAAAATTTGAACGTGATCCAACGGGCAGATCAAAAGTTACGACTTTTTTGACTCGTTACTCAAGTCTGGCCGACCAGACCTCCTCATCACCAAGTAGCTATTCCATAACAACCACAAGGCAAACAACCTTCGGAAACTCGTGTAAAAATTTGATCGCGATCCAATGGTTGGATCAAAATTTATGGCCCTTTCGAGCCGTTACTCAAGTTTGGTCAACCAGAGCTTCTCGTCACCATGTAGCGAGTCCATAGCAACCCCAAGGAATACGACCTCCGAAAACTCGAGTAAAAATTTGAGCGCGATCCAACGGTGGGATCAAAAGTTATGGCCTTTTTGAGCTGTTAATCAAACTTGGCCAACAAGATCTTGTTGTCACCAAGTAGCGATTCTATATCTACCCCAAGAAAAACGACTTTAGGAATATCGAGTAAAATTTTGAGCACGATCCAACGGTGGGATCAAAAGTTATGGCCCTTTTGAAACGTTACTCAAGTCTAGTCGACCAGACCTCCTCGTCATCGAGTAGAGATTCAATAGCTACCCCTAGGAAAATGGCTTCCGGAAAATCATGTAAGAATTTGAGCGCGATCCAATAGTCGGACCAAAAGTTATGGCATTTTTAAGTTGTTCCTCAAGCTTGGCCGACAAGACCTCCTCGTCACCGAGTAGCGATTCCATAGCTACCCCAAAGAAAACTTTGAGTGTTATCCAACGGTCGGATCAAAAGTTATGAGCCTTTTAACCCGTTACTCCAATCTGACCGACAAGACCTGCTCGTCACCGAGTAGCGTCTTAATAGCAACCCAATGAAAACAGCCTTCGGAAACTCATGTAAACATTTGAGCGCGATCCAACGGTTGGATTAAAAGTTATGGTCATTTTGAGATGTTACTCAAGTTTGGCCAACCAGACCTCCTTATCACCAAGTAGCAATTACATAGCTATACCAAGGAAAACAGCCTTTGATAACTCATTTAAACATTTGAGCGCGATCCAACGGTTCGATCAAAAGTTATGGCCATTTTGAGACGTTATTCAAGTTTGGCCAACCAGACCTCCTCATCACCGAGTAGCAATTTCATAGCTACCCGAAGGAAAACAGCCTCCGAAAACTCGTGTAAAAATTTGAGTGCAGTCCAATGGTGAGATCAAAAGTTATAGCCCTTTTAAGCTGTTAATCAAGTCTGGCCGACCAGACCTCCTCGTCATCGAGTAGAGATTCCATAGCAACCCTAAGGAAAATGGCCTACGGAAACTCGTGTAAAAATATGAGCATGATTCAACGGTCGAATCAAAAGTTATGGCCCTTTTGACCCGTTACTCAAGTTTGGCTAACAAGACCTAGTCGTCACTGTGTGGCGATTCCATAGCTACTGACATGGCCAAAAGATTGATGTCTTCTCTCAAGTGTAGGAGTGTCAAAGGAATAAATAACCCGGCAGGACCGGGGTCAAACCACGGGGAGGTTAACTATATAAATTATAAATAACAACAACAACAACAAGAAGAATAATAGTAATACTTATAGTAATAATAATAATAGTAATACTAATAATAAAGAGAGCTTTGAGATGTCAGTTATACCATACGGTTTGGGCTATGAAAGTGCCAAGTATTTGTTGTACCAAGGGTTATATAACATAAATATAGATTAACCATTTAACAAGCAAAGTACAAGATAACAAATATAAAACATGTTAGTATTAAACATTAAAAGTTCATGTTGAGTTTACACTATACTTATTCTTACACCATTAGTGTAACCTTTTCACCTTTACATAATAAACTTAGCAAAACATAATGAAGAAGAGAAACATAAATAAACAAGATAAGAACATAAATAAGATATAAGTTAACTAAGCAAAGGAAAGCAAATGAAAAGCATAAACAAGAGATTAATATAAACAAAACTTAAGCATTACAAAAGAGAGAGAGAAAGAGCATGATCTTGATTTGAAAACCAAGATGCCTAAATGCATGGCAAATACCTCCTTTTATAGGCCAAAATCTGGAACTATTGATTTGATGACTAATTGTTGAGTGGGTGGCCACATCTTGACTTGGTGACAATCCTTATCTTTTTGTCTGAACAAAACGTCATTGATAC
>Ga0325411_1008974_pt1 | contig 10751 bp, 7 predicted proteins | sample PopdelMetagenome_13_FD_206181 | JGI IMG/M metagenome (GOLD analysis project Ga0325411, IMG submission 206181) | Populus deltoides microbial communities from Bellville, Georgia, United States - Xylem-PdIQD-R4 | ecosystem: Host-associated > Plants > Phyllosphere > Stem > Wood/Secondary xylem...
GTTGATATGAATGTTGATGTTTGTGGGATTGAGACCTAGGATGATTGGGTTGAATTGAGTTAGGAGATGCGGGATATTAGAAGTGTAAACAGGTCATATGTCGATAACTTGGGACCTCCCGATATAGAGGAGACTCTGACGAAATTTTAGTGAAAATTTCGATAAATTTTAAGATGAACACCATGTATATGTGTGTGAGTCTATATATATATATATATATATATATATATATATATATAAAATTTTAATCACTCTGTTTATCAGTTAACATGAGATCGTTGCTTTATCCCGGATATGAGGATATTACATTTTGAGATCGTTGCTTTATCCCGGATATGGGGATGTTACATTTTAAGATTGTTGTTTATTCCAGATATGGGGATGTTACAACTTTTTTATTGAAAGACTAATCTCATTTACTATAATTTGGATATCATGCATATTAAAAAGAATATGTTTAAAAACATTTTTAACATTGTCATAAATGTAAAAGGAAAAAAAATGACAATATAAAAGCTAAATTGGATATAACTTTGTTTTATGACAGTTAGAATATGGAACTATATAATGATGGGTTACATGTTACAAAGCCCAAAACCACCTATATCTTAGAGAAAAAAAGAGAGAGCATAATTTCATATATATTAATGACTTAAAATGATTTCTTGATGAATATGTCTCAAATATATCTAGATTGGTGAATTTAAATGAATGAAAAATATGTGGAATGAAAAGTCATGACTGTTATGTGTTTATGCAAACACTTATTCCAATTGCTTATAGGGAATATGCCTTAAATGTTTGCTCGAATAAGTTACGTTCCCAACATATTAAGTAGCTTGAAATGAACATCATTAAGACAATCTACAAACTTGAAATGATTTTCCCTCCCTTATTCTTTAACTCAATGAAGCATCTACCTATACATTTAGCATATGAAGTAAGAATTGGAGGGCATATGTAGTATAAATAGATGTATCCATTTGAGAGGTTAGGGATTACATGTATCCTAAGTGTCTAATGTGTTCTTATAAACATTCAGTCATTCAATCTATATTTCATACAGATATTTGTTCAACTTTAAGAAAAAGGTTAAAAATAAGGTGTATATCAAGGTTTTGATATGCAAGACTTATTTAGTTAAAGAGATTTCAATATTTATTTCATATTATTTTAAGCCTTATACGAGAACAGGAATCAACCATGTTCTAAGACATGATGGTGGTGGTGAAATGCTTTATAATGTGAATTTATCAAAATTTTCCTATTTTGAACGATCATTGTCGAAGAATACAGTTTCGAGAAGATATTTGACAAACATTGAATTTAGACAAGTATATAATCACGTTCTATTTAACTAATGAACTAAAACCTTTTGTTTAGTAAGTTAATAGCATGATTTTATAGTTTTAAGTCATTTTCTCAAGTATTCTCATTTAGTCTAAATTCTCAGTAACTTTCTTATAGGCAACATTATCAATTTTTGTTATTCCAAAATCCATAACTTACTAAAGCTTAAGTTTTCCAATTAAAAGATGAACAATTAGCCACGTGATTTAAAACACAAGTATGTAATAATTTATAAATCTAATAAGAATATATTTACTTAACTTTTTTTATTGACAGTTAATGGTTATTATCTTTAACTAGGTATGCAATATGAGAGGCAATGCTAAAAGTTTGAAATCACTATCCTTGGATCCTAAAAGAAAGGTTTAGTATTATAACGGGTATTTCATCAATGAATATTTTATATATATATATAAAAGAGTATGGAGGGGGTATGAATACCTATAATAATGAAGTTTATGCTAATAGATCAATTTTCAATGAGTTTGAATTTGATTATTATGGAAAGTTAGAAGAGGTGATTTAATTGCAATAACATATGGCACAAAATACAATATTTTTATTCAAATACTATTGGTATGATACCGATAGAGAAATTAAAGTAGATCTTCACAGTGGTTTGGTCAAAATTGATAAAAGAGGTAGAGTTATCAATATCAACAATGTTTTTGTATTTTTCAAACAATACCAACAAATTTATTATATATATACTCCTTTATTTAGAAAGGATCATAATACAGTTGAATGATTATTCGTTATGAAAACCAAATTAGGAGTCATGTCTAAGTTGTTAAAGAAGGTAATGATGAAGTAACTTGGGGAGAAGATGTATTTTAACTTGATGAGTTAGTTAATTTATATCGAGTTGCTCCATCTGCCAAGTTATAAGAAAATTCAAATTTTTATGTCAGTAAGAATACTTATGTTCATGTTGATGTTAACGAGTTAAATGATATATTGAGTACCAATGAACATATATAAATGGATAAAGATGAAAAGATCGAACAACTTTAATTCAACAAAAAAGATGATGATAGACATGATGATGATGATGAAAATAAAGACAAGGAGGATACAAATTAAAAATGTTTTGAATTAATTTTAAATGTAAAATGTCATTGTGTAATTAAGATATTTGATGTTGTTTTATAATGCATTATATTTTTTTAATATTTATCAAGTATTTATTGTTGTGGTTGTGGTCTTAATGAATAAGTTATGAATGTTATTGTTGCTGATGTTTAATTAGGTTGGATAAAAATTATAATCAATATATAAGAAAATTTATTTTAACTTCATCGATAGAATCACAAACATAAATAAAAAATATAAAAAATTAAATATTCATTAGTGAATTCGTTAGCGATTTAAAATAATGGTAAATTACTGATGAACTTATTGACATACATTAAACGGTCGGAGAATTACATAAATTTTGGCAAGAAATGCATGAAATTAGAATCGATCAATGAAGTGACCGACAACGTGAAATCTATTGGTGAAATTTATGCTCACAATAGACTCATCGATGGACTCTAAAATAATCGGAGAATTACAAAGAGTTTAGGAAATAATTAATGAATTTGGACTAATCGATGGAAATACTGATGAATGAAAAATCATTGGTAAGTTTGAGGAGTTTTCAAGATTTTTTAGAAATTCTTGAAAAGATCAATGAACTCACTAATGGATTTAAAAAATTATATTAGTGAGTTTATCGGTGATGTGCTGACATGGTAAATCACCGATAGACCCACTAATAGAATTTTTTATTGGTAAATTTAAACCTAGATATGTCCAAACATTCCCTAATTTTTCCCTATTTCCCCTAAAATTCCTTGTTTTCCTCTCTCTCTCTCTCACCTTTGTCGTTTTCTTTTATCAGTGGCCAACATTCTCTTTATCTCTCTACCACTTAAGGTTTGATCTTGAGGGTTTCATGTTTTTTGCTTAGATTCATTGGTTTTTTTCAAGTTTGTTAATTTATTGTGCATTGTTTTTTGGAATGGAAAGAAAAACATGCAGAAAATAAATTGTGAATACTTTCCTAAAAATTATTAAATGTGTTAAATTTGATTAAGTATTTGAGGGTGAAAATTGTTGGATTATATGGTTTTGGATATGTTGGATTTGGTACAAGGGTTTGGATTAAATGTGGGGTGATGAGGATTGAATTTAAAAAAGATTGACTAAGTAAAAAGGTGAAAGGTGTGTTTGTGTGTTGTAACGTAAAATATGCTTAAATTATTGTTAATATTTCAATATAAATGGATAAGAATGAAATTATAATTTGATGTATGTTGGTATGTTGGATATGTTGGAAGGTGTTAGAATGAGGTTGAAAGCCATGATATTGAAATACAAAAGGAAAAGGTTTGAAAATGAAAGGTTTAAAGGGTGTTGCTAATAAGAAAATTAATAATTTGGGACATAAAACAAGACAAGAACAATTAGCTTTATAATTGGTAAATTGATGGCTATAAAGGGAAAATAAAAGGATGCCATAATTTTATATGAATATTAATTGGGATTGTTACTTGCTAAGATATTATGTTTGGTTATGGACTAATAAAGTTTTAAAATTTAATAATATTGTTTCATGTAAATTAAATGGTCTGTAGTGAATTTTAAGAAGTTTGAAAATGGGTTAATATATTAGATAATTAAGTGGGTATGGTCTCGTATAGGGGAGGTGCTGCCAAAACCTTATTAAAAATAGATAGACACACCAAAACAAAAACCCATAAAATATAAATTAAGAATTTAATTGAACATGCCTTATTATTTAGTTATATTATTTAGATGTCGAGAAAAGGTTTAAGGTCAAAATATGGTAGTTATGCTTCTTCAAGTAGTAATGTTCCTAAGTATGCAGTGTATTTAGGTGTTGATCATAACAAGACACCTGATGAACATGGTAATGATGCAAGCTCGTCAACTACGGGGTATAGATTTGACATTTCATTTGCTAAAGATTCTTATTCTAAAAAAATAATAGCAGAATGAAAGCCGAATTTAAACATGTGAGAAAAATATTTTCCTCAAAGATAATATTTAATTAATTCCCAAGTTCACAAATATAGAATTTGCGTGAACGATAACATCGACAATGAAAGCATTAATGAATATGCCTTTGTTTCAATTAAGCTAGCTTAGAGATCATCAATAATAGATACTTGTGGTTGGGGATTGGTATGAGAAGTTTAAGGTTCGCACACATATAATCAATACTTTTAGTTAATATATATATATATATATATATATATATATATATATATATTTTAAATTTAGAAACTAATTATTTTATTCAAATGATTATAAGAAAGAAATTTGGTGGAATGCTGCAAACTTTAGGTTTGCTAAGCGAGTCTGGAAGAATCACTACACAACTAGGTAAGTTTGAACTTGTGAAGTTTATATATTTTTTTTAAATTGTAATCATTTTTATCATTATAATTTTTTTAGTTTAATGAACTTCTAGACTAGGATGTGCAGTTTCTCATATGACGCATATACCTATGCTAAGAGAAGAGTCGAGTCAAATGAATTTGAGGTGTGCAAGAATTTTAGACCTCCCCACATCACTAAAAATAATCAGGAGAGAAATCTAAAGTTCTTGACACTAGAGGGTTTTAGGAGGCGGTCACGAAGTGGGTTTTCAAACAAAAACAATGAGACTTATGGTTTCATTAGCAAGCATATTGATAGGTTGTTTCCTAGTGATTATTTTTTTAAACGTTTAATTAATGATTTATTTTGCAGGCTACATAGTTTGAGCATGAGCCAACTTCGATGGAATTATATATGGAAACATATATATAGAGGGAGGATACATAGAAAATGATGTAGCAGTTCATGGATAGTTGAGCTGAGTTATTTATTGTAAGTAAACTTTGAGACCTGTTGTATATTTTTTAGACTAATGTTTTTTTGTCAACATCTTTGATTTGTTTTTTTTTTGTGTAGGAACAATATAACACCGGCTTGCATGCCAAATATAGAGAGGACCTTTCGACCCACCTAGAATACGATCTAGAGTTGTGGTTGGAGGATAGAACAACTGGTGGACTTGATAGGAATCGGGTTTATTATATCTCTATGACTATAGCCTGAGATATGAGACCGGGTTGTAATGTTTTAACCATAGGTACCCCACAATCCAACCTGAGGAAGCCATCACCAATTGTTAAAGAGTTGTTTGAAGAATGATCTGGTGCTTTGAGGGTTGAAAATGAGTTGAAGCATGAAGGAAAAAGTAGGAATCAATGATAGGAGATGATGGTACACTTGTCCAGTCATTATCCTCCCATTTATAGACCTTTACGATATTTTCCTTCCCCTGTACCTGCAACTTCAACTTTAGTTTTTTTAATGCATATAGACATTTGTAATTGATTTTTACAGTTAAATTCATAATATAAAATGTGTTCTTCAATTCAATTCAATTGTTTACTGTTGTTTAATATCATTTGATGTGAAATTGTTTGATATTATTTACAAAAAACGAATTACTAAAATATTGATGTAATCACTAATGAACACAAACATTATATCAGTGATTCTGTTGGTATAATAGGCATATTTTTCTCTAAGAATTGCAGAGTTGTGAACAGTTTTGATATAGATTAATGAATTCATCGACGAAACATGTTTGTTGATGATTATATTGGTCAATTCGTTGGTGATACATGATATATTTCTAAGAATTAGTTCATCAGTGAGTTGTCATAATATTTATAGATGGATAGGATGACAAAAAATGATTGACACCAATTTTCATCACCAACATGAATGTTCTGTCAACCTATTTATCGATATTTAATCACCGATCAAATTACCGATAAATCTAAAATTCCCAACAAGACACTAGTCGATGACACATATTCATAAATGATTTTTATACTGAAAGAAATACAACTTTTGCATTAATAGAATTTTCTGTTAGTGTAAATCAATTTTCTTGTAATGACTAAGATCAAACATCATTTAACTTATTTTTAGCATCACTTAATAAGAATTCCAACACTTTTTTTTTTGGGTTGCATATGTAAAAGGTACGATACTATAGAGGTATTAGGTAGAGTGTATTTGTATTGTGCTAGCTTTTGTGGTTGCATTTAAAAAAAAAAACTAAGTTTAAGAAAAACTATAAAATGTAATTTTTTTAACCAAGGTTTTAAGAGAGAGTTTTCAATGGGACCATGCAAATATGTGTTGCATGTTGATTAATCAAATATTTTTAAATATTTGATTGAACCAAAAGTTAGACCATACTACACCACATTATAAAAAAAAAATCCATAACAAACTAGTCACCTGTTTGTGTTCGTTGTGGGTCGGACTTAATTTTTTTTTGTCAACACAAAAAAAATACAGGTATTGGTAACATGTTTGACACCACAAAGAAAAAAAAACAAAAAAGATGGTGCACACATTAATAAATTAAGAATTATATATTCCAATATATGTTAAAAAATTCATGATCCTGACCAAAGATTGAGCTGATAAATTAAGACAAAGATGGATATCAAGATATATATTCACATCATGCAAAGAGCTCTTTAAAATTTATTTATTTAGTTATATATATAAAAAATATTCTTTTATGAAAAGTAATTACTTCAACTTTTATGTAAAAAAAAAAAAAACTCTAGTATAATTCCTTCCTTTTCTATTAACATGTTTTTTCATGGATTCTTAATCTACTAAAAATCATAAGCAATAACAATCAACCCAAAAAAATATAAATAATTTGAAATAAGAACAAAATAATTTTTTAGTTATAACTATGCTATCTAACTGATGTATTTTTTTTCTTAACTTTACTTAATCAAAATAATTGTTTTTGAAATAATAGCTTATCAGAACCATAAATACAAGTTTGAATAAAAATGAAAAAATATATATTTTGATATTTTTTTATATGAATGTTTTAGAAAAGAAATGAATGATATATTGCTTGGGCATTGTAATGATGAAATTTTTAGAATCTATTTCTTAACTAATTATATGATTATAAACAAAATATATTCACGGGAAAAAATGAATAAAATTATGATGAAAAAATGTATTTTTTTCAAAATTTTCTTATTTTTTTTATAAGAAGCACAACTCATTAACCATAAAATGAAACAAATTCATTGAAAAATATTTGTAATTACTATAATGATCCAAAATTTATTTTCATGGAACGTACATGATCACAAACATAAAAACAGATCATACATAGCAGGATAATAAAGAATAATTAATGGAATTATTGCTAACATCATAAAAAGGGCAAGAATCTCATTCAAAAATGAATTTTAAATTAAGTGTTATCTAATGGAATAACATATCAAATATAATAATATTAATTTAATTACAATTAATTTTGATTACAATTTAAGAAAAACACTCATGAAAGGCATAAAAAATAAGCCTTGCTCATATCATAAACAAAAAAAATAAAATCATAATCCCACTCCAAAACAAATTCAAAATAATTTGAGTTATTTTAATGAAACCCAAGGAAAATTATTTTAAAAAAATAGAAGCCTAAAAAAAACTGGAGGCTGGGCATTATAGGTCCTCTATTAGGCAAAAATAAAAGGATAGTCATGAGTGGGTCTACAAGCACAAGAGAGGGTTTAAGTTGGTTGGCCCATAATTTTTGTAAAAAAAATTAAGTGACGTATTGTCTACATTGGTAAATGATGTGTCACATATATTGGTAGATGATGTGTCATCTCTAGTTTAGACACCGACTATATTAAGTGGCCAAAAAGTCATGTTTTTTACTTGGACCAGAATAATCTTATTTTCAATTATATTTTAACATAAAAACACCTAATAAATCCATATGTGGGCTTAGATTAGCTGAAAATAGGTCAAAAACAAAAATCCAACCCGAATACAAAAACTTTCTCAGGTAAGATGAAGCCTAAAAATCACCTTAATGTAATGAAATGAATCTATTAACACCAATATTGATTTTTTTTTTGTCACTAGAATTTAGCAAATCGACAACTTTCACTATAATCTCGTAATGTGACATCTCTCTTTCTCCTTTTTAACCAAGGGATAAGAATGTAATGAAAGTGAAGTTTCACTACTAGAAAATTGAAAAATAGCAATGAAAATACCAATAAAAAATATTCAGTCGGTAATTTCTAAATGAAATAGCAACATAATATAAAAAATAAAAAAATCAATAAAGTTTTTTATCGATAACTTGACACGATAACTATGATGATGAAATTACTGATGAAATTTTCATTGGAAAATTTAAATGAATTAAAACCCGATAGTTCTCTTTTTCCTCCCATTTCTTCCTCCATTTCTTTCAAAACAACAACCCCTCTCTCAATTAATTAACAAATTTGGCCACCCCCTTCACAAATGCCTATAAGCACAAAAGAGGGCTTAAGTTGGTCAACCCAACCTTATTTTTTTAAAAAAATGATGTGTTGCTTGCATTAATAGATGATGTGTCACCTATAATGGTAAATGATGTGTCGCCTTTGATTTAAACACTGACTATCTCAAGTAACCAGAAAATCAGGTTTTTGACTTATTGAATCAAAATAATTCTATTTTCAACCACATTTTGATTTAAAAATACTTAATAAACACTCTAAAGATCTTAATAAACTCATATATGGGCTTAAATTAGCTAAAAATAGGTCCAAAAAAAAAATCCAGCCCGAATCCAAAAACTTTTTAAGGCAAGATGAAGGTCAAAATCATCTTAATGTAATGAAAGGAACCTATTGATACTAAGATTGACTTTTTGATCACTAAAATTGGGCCAATCAACAACTTTCTCTTTAATCTTGTAATTTGACATCTCTCTCTCCTTTTAAACTTAAGGATGAGAGTGTTATGAAAGTGAAGTTTCCTTATCATAAAATTGAAAAATAGCAATGAAAACACCGATGAAAAATATTCAGTTAGTAATTTTTGAATGAAATAGCAATGAAATATAAAAAATAAAAAAATTAATAAAATATTTTATCGTTAACTTGACATGATAACTATGCTGAAGGAATTACCTATGGAATTTCCATTTGAAAATTTAAATGAATTAAAACCCAATATTTTTCTCTTCCCTCCCATTTATTCTTCTTCATTCTCTTTGAAAACAACAACCCCTCTCTCCAAATTAATTAGCAAATTTGGCCACCCCCTTCACAAATCTCGCTCCCAACCTATCAACTTCGAACTATATCTATGAATAGTGTTAGTTTTCCTCTCTTAGTTCTATTTCTTGTGTACCTTTAATACACCAAGTATGCAAACCTATTGTTTTTTTTTTTTGTAAAACATTTATATTTTAGGTTAATTTATTGAAATTTCCTTGTGGTATTTGTTAGTGGCTTTTATATTTAAGTGTTTTATAGCTTTTTCCTAGATAATTTTATTGTATTAATGCATGATTTGTATGTTATGGTTTGTTTGAGATTTTGAGGAAATTGATTTTACATGTCATTTGATAAAATTGAGTTTGATTTTGTAATTTAGGTGTGCTATAGTTGAAAAAATATATTTTAATTATATTTTTCAATTTTATTGTTAAGTTGAAAATTGAGAGACAATTGATTTTTATGGAATTGATAATAATTAAAATATATTAATTTAGGTTGAATAAGTTTGAATTGAATAAATAATGAATAATTAGCTGGGAAAAAAGTATGTGTTTGTTTCCGACTCATATTTCCCAACAAAAAGATGAATGAACCAGTTTTAATTTAGTTTATGGATTCAAAATTTGTTATATTTTGTGCTTCTGAGGTCCTCTCATCTCTTATGAAGGGAAGGTTCAGGGATACATCTCTTACTCAGTGCTAACAACTCCTTTATTTCTTGCCTTGAGTTCAACAATCCAATAAATGGATAAAATTCCCAATATAGTTTTGCATAAATTATGCTAAATCATACTTTCAAATGACTTGATTATGTAGACTTGTAAGTGCTTTTATTTCTAATACAAGACATTAAGAACTATTTATTTTTGCGTTTCAAAAACTCTTTTGCAAAAAATTAAATTAAATTAAATTTTATTTTTTCCTTACTTCAGATTAATTTTTTTGGTATTTTTAAATCATTTTGTTGTGATGATGTCAAAAATAATTTTTTAAAAATAAAAAAAATATTATTTTGATGCATTTCCGAGCAAAAAATACATTAAAAAACAACCGCTACTACAGTTCCGAACACATCCCTCTAGAATCAAACTTATGACAAAAGAAAAATATGGCTTTTGGCATTGACTAACATTTTTTTCCTTGATTATGTGATGCAGCTCCTGGAAAATGCACAGGTCACTGTTCAACATGGAAGAGTTCTGATTCTTTTTTCAGATAAATTTGTTCCTTTCAATTTCCCTTTTGTATCTCTTTAATGGAGAGCTAGCAATGCTT
>Ga0325411_1008978_pt1 | contig 10746 bp, 5 predicted proteins | sample PopdelMetagenome_13_FD_206181 | JGI IMG/M metagenome (GOLD analysis project Ga0325411, IMG submission 206181) | Populus deltoides microbial communities from Bellville, Georgia, United States - Xylem-PdIQD-R4 | ecosystem: Host-associated > Plants > Phyllosphere > Stem > Wood/Secondary xylem...
TTACGGGAGGAAAGCAGCGCTACAGGATTCTAAATGCCACCGTGCTAACCGAAATTGCAACCGCTTCCACTATATTTTTGTCAGATATTTAATTAATATCAACCATGGCATTTCATTGCCAAAACTTCTATGCTGCTAAGCTGTATCTTGTAAACTAGCGGTTTTTTTTGAGTTAATTATTGAGTTATTAATTAATGTGTCGTGTCATCATATCATGTCAATAAATAAATAAATCACTAATTTTGTCCAGCTTTCTATGTAGAAATATGAAGAAAATCAAACAGAAGTAGTCACTCTTTCATATAAGCAAATTATTGTAATTTACAATCATTTTGTTGATAAAAGCTTGAAGGTTAAAATTTTTATTTTTTTATGATTTTAGGTTTAAATCATGTAATTATTAATATGATAGCTACTAAAAAAATTTATAATAGTTAATTTTAAAACTCGTGAAATTATAATATGCATACAACACAGACTATATTCAAAATATAGCAAATATTTTATTGTTTGAGTATTTCTTAGAAGGTTTTTTTTTAATGGAAAGAATAAGGATACGATGGAAAGATTAGAAAAACTTGGGCATTGTAGTAAAAACTAGATTTTTTTATGAGTGATATACTACGAGTGATATCAATTTATTTTTTAATATTAAAATAATATTTAAATGGTAAAATCTAAATATTATAGAAATTTACTGGTTATTCAATTTATCTTTTAACTCATAAGTCAATTGAATTATATCAATAAATTAAAATTCAAAAAAACACTTGAACATGTTTAATAAGTTTTTTTTTAAATACATACATAATTTTTTATTCAATTGTTGTTGGATGTGGCTGGAATTTTGTCGATGCATTTTATTGGTCAGATTCTATAGTAAATTTACCTTGTTATGGCTCAAATTAAATTAAGAATATGTTGTTTTAGATTATTTTTTTAATTTTTCTAATTAATTTTTAGATTTTTTAAAATTAAATTTCAAAATTTTGTTTAAATTTCATTTACTAGGCTAGTTTTAGCTAATTTTTCAACATTTTGTATGTTATTTTTCTGACCATAGAATATATAAATTATTCAAGATTGTTATTGCTGGCATTCAAAGCTTATCTAATAATAATAAACATATAAAAGTTTGAAAAATAATTTTAAAAAATTAATTTTCATGAAACAAGCATGATATAGGTTTATTATCTAGATTTTAGATATTTCAAGAAAAAATTGCTGTTGAAAAGTGTTATTTTTAAAAATCTTTTTTTTGCTCGTGCTATTTTTTTTTTTTTAAATCATCTGTGTTAATTCTGAAGAAATAGACTTGTTCAAATCGTTTGGGCGGCTATCTATTTGTAGCTGGAAACTAACGTCTCTACACATGGCTATCCTCTTTCTACTACCGAAACATGCGCCTGGACCCCACACTCCTTTGCTTACCGTCTTACCGGTTCAACCGGTTTCGTGCCAACTATATAAGCCTCGTCAGGATCGAATCAGCAACGGAAACATCATCAAATCATTCATCCATTTTATTCTTGCCCTAAAAAAGGCACTAACCCCTCTCTCTCTCTCTCTGCGCCTGCTCTTCATAACCGCAGACTTTTGAGAGGTTGCAGTGAGAGAAATCAAAAGAAAAAGAAAAATGGCTGGTGTTTCCAGGGTTGTTGCAGCTGTAGTTGCTCTTCTTGTTGTTTTTTCCATCGTTTTGCCCATTGCTCAGGCCCAAGCTCCTGCCCCTGCCCCTACCAGTGATGGTAAAGATTCAAAACTCTCTTTCTACGTTCTTGTTAACATGTATTTTTTAGCCTTTTAAAATGGTAAATCTCGGATCCATGAGAACCCGGTTTTCTTTACACACACACACACAATGTTTATAGATCTAGTTCTTGGTAATGTTTGGCTTATAATGCTAGCTGCAATTTAGTTTTGAGATAGAGATGAAAATATCCACAGCACTCCACTCATCTCAACCCGGTTCTCTTAATAAAAGTTGTTGTGGTCCCGTGTCCAGAAGAAAAGGAAAAGGAAGCTGATAGATTGAGATAGAGATGAAATGGAGATTTAGTTTCAGAATTGTCCAAGCAAAATTTTTGTAGGTTTTGGGAAATGGGATTATCAAATTCTTTCACTACAGGAGTGCTGTGGATATTTTCTTGAAAGTGTGATTCAGTTTTGGGCTTGTAGGAATTTATTTATTGGGTGATTTAGGTGAATAAATGGTACAGGAAGTTATTGGAACCAATTGTTTTTTTTTAAAAAAAAATTGTTGGAATTAATTAGTACTATTTGTTGGTTGCTAGCATCTGTACGTGTTAAGGAAAATGAGATTGAATTCTGATGCATTTGGCTCTTGCATTGAAGTTGTTAAGCAACAATGATTTATGGTCATGGTTGATAGGAAAAAAATTGATCTTTTAAAAAATATTTTGTTCTCGAACAAAACTCACAACAAAATTAAAATGTCTGTACTCTGTATCAAGGTGCCAGTGCATTTCTTCTTGAATCTTGCCTTAAAAGGAAAAAAATTGTTAAAAAAAATAAAATGATATGGAGGAACATGGAGTCGATCTATGGTTTTGTCCAAGAATAATGGGAGCTTTTGTTTTTAATCAGGGACATCAATTGACCAAGGCATTGCGTATGTGCTGATGTTGGTGGCACTAGCACTCACGTACCTCATTCACGCGGCAGACTTATCCCACAGCTTCTGAATTGGTTCAAATTTGGAGGTAGAATAGGGGGAGGTTGGGGCGGGTTAGATAATGGGAATGGTGTGAATATATCTTTTATTTTCTTCTGTGATCAAGGGTGTTGTTTTGTATGAACAGAGTGTTTCAGACTTGTGACGACGAATTTGTTGTTATTGGGATTTGTGGTTGTTGCTAATGCCATCTTCTTGTTCGGAGGCACCCTAGCTCTTGTCTTCCTTTGTTTCCATTTACCCCGAAAGATGATTCAATTTCTTGCTTTTTCACATTTCTTATTCCAGAAAATGCTTCATTGCGATTTCGCATGTGAGGGATTCTGTAAACATGGCATGCATATCCACCAGTGTCTAAAAAAATCAAGCAAACTACAAAATTACAGCCTGCTTCAACTACTGTGTATGCGTGACAGGACAATGATCATTCATGCATGCTAGCCGTTGCTTTTTTGTGGGAGAGAATGGTTGCTGGTAAAAGGTAGCTTAGTAAGGTAGAAAATTGATGATGGCCCTCTCTCATCTCTTAGTTTTGGGTTAAACCAGAGCAGATGGAGGCTTTTTGGGCTGTCTATTCTTATGCTATCTATTGTGTTTTTAATTTTTTTTTTTTTGATATTTTAAAATCATTTTAATATTTTAATATCAAAAATAATTTTTTAAAAAAAAATTATTATTTTAATATATTTTTAAATAAAAAATACTTTAAAAAATATCCTTACATTACAGTTAAATTTTTTTTTTTTTGAAGCGTCGATGAAAAAAGGTTAGCACACCCACGTCATTAGAGACTCGTCAATTAGGAACATCGCCTCCTTCAACTTCTCTAAGTTTCTTTGCCCCTGAATTATTAGCACTGTTTGCCATCAACAAATTGTTCTATTCTTCCTTTTCTTTTTTAATTCTGATTTTTTTTTCTGAAATATCATACAAGACAAATGAAAAATACAACAACGCACAAGAATTGATATAAGATAGAAGAACAAAAGGTTAGGGGGAAAAACCCTCAGATTTTGAAGGAACAAACGAAGAAAGACATTCAATCTTGAAAAGACCAAACCAAGAGAGACTCAATCCAAATGAAATTGGAAAACCTAATAAGTCTTTAATTGAATAAAGAAGTTTCTAATTTCACTGCTAAATAATAAATACTGATATTCCCAAGTAACAAAATCTAGAATAGCCATCCAGCATCAAAATTCCTAAATAAATAAATATTAATTCCCATTGTTGCCCTCCATTCTCCACCAATCTTAATAGCAAAAAAAAAAAAATGCAGAAAATAGGGTTTTGCATTAATCTGCAGCATCCTGAAAATTACAACTCGGCTTTCTAACGTCCAAATGGATTCCCAGTCCAAATCAAGTGAAGGTAACCGTTTTTGATAGGTTATAACGTTTTGTAACAGTAAAACTAGAAGATAGTCATCAGGCCTTCACAATGGAAGGAGAGAAAACAGGTATCTCAACACTAAATATCTGAATAGACCTCAGACAAAAATCCCACCAGGCCACCAGCACAGAATCTCAATTAAGATTTCTTGAAGACTGAATTTGCTTCCTGCTGGTCCTGATCAGCTAGCGAGAACTTCTTCACTTTCTGTACAAAAGTATCACTCATGAAGAACAGTTTAAGAAGGAAAGACTTTAGCACATAAATGTACAAGAAATCTTTATAATCCCGTAAACCATTTGAACAGTCATAAAATAAGGTTACTGACTAGGAAGAGTTGTGCCAAAGACATGTGATTGTTTATGAGTAAATTGCTTCTATAAGTCCCAGGTTGAGCATTTTTATGAAGGAGCTCTAACCAGCTTAGAGCTTGGTTTTCAAGTACTTTTGAAGGCTTCATCAACATTTGAGCATGATATTCTTGAAGCAAGAATTCACGGTCACTAAGTTATATTTGGTTATCTATACTGTAATACCCAGTTTCATTAGTAATAACCTCTATAATAATATATTAGGCCCTGAAGCTATATAGCATCTTTTCTGGCACCTCACCAGATGCCAAATCAAGTAGAGGAACATCTCATCATGGCAAATTCGAATCATGATACCATTATTCCCATGGAATTTCTTTACGAAGTGAAATCTCCAACCATATAGTGATAAATCCAGGTAAAACCTAAATATCAATGAATTTTTCATCTGCCCTGCCCTTTTAAGATATCCAAGTATCACACCCAGAGAGAATAGGGGAAATCACACAGATCCTAGCATTAACTAGATTGGACCAGGAAAGCAAAGCCAATGCTCTCAAGACCAATCAGAGGCCACATTTCCACCCTTCTGCTATTAACAGACAGGATAGCAGAAGTAACGCGACGATTTGTGAAAAAAGGGTTCAAATCCATATAACAAATTGAAGAATGAAAGAAGATATAACGCAAGACTAAGTGAAAGGGAAGTATCATCAGTAGCAAACTTGACATAGAGAAAAGCTAATTGCACAGCACAATAGCATATAGTTTTGACATCAGAGAGGCCAAATCCAAGGCAAAAAAGCTTCAAAACCAAGTGTACTGCTCACAGTTTAATCCTCAGTTCCAAAATAACATCATCAACTCAAAATCCCACAAAAATAAAGCTCCAAACAACTCCAAAGTTACAATGTTTTTTCACCTTTGAAGAATACATCTTCAAAGCTGCCTCATTTCTATCAAAATTTTATATAACAATTTCTCCACGAAATAAAATCACCAAAAATCTCGAGTCTTTTCTATGAAAGGATAATCAATTTGACAATTGACCCAATACCAACAACTATACTGACAATGATGGACACAATTCTTCACATCCAAAACCCATATGTAAAATAAAATAATAATAATAAATAACATCACAGAAATAAGCGCTAAAACACACCTTATTGAGAACACACTCTCTCAAAGTTTGCAAGAGACGGACACATTTGTCTTGATCATAAGGCGATTGGGCTACACAGTTTAGCAGATTCAGTGCTTCCTCTGCACACACGGGCTTTGCACGCGCTTCCTCCATTTCTTGTTTTCTTTATAAAAAAATTGAGGGTTTTGGTGAAGTAGGATTAAACCCTGTTAAGGTTACTTTTCCTCTTTTTGGACTTTGAACCTGTAGCTTTGTCCTCGAGAAGACTTTTTTTCTTTTTTTAAGAAGAAAAAAAAAAAACCACTTCGGGACAGGCTCCCGTCCGCGGCTTCAAGAAAACAGCTGGTTTCTCGAATGTTGCAGAAAACAGGCTTGTAATGCAGAGGCCAAGTCGAGGTGTTTCTTGATGGGCCTATGGGGTCTTAAGGTTTGATTCCTATAATCGAATGGTTAAAATGGGCTTTAAATCTTTAAAATTTTCCTCTGATTAGGAGAAGGAAAACAGCCCAAATATTGCTGTTACAAAATGAATCTAAAAATAGGCCCATCACTGAATATTGCATTGGATGAGACTAGCTCACTAGCCCAACAACACGATTATCGTATATCGATGGGAAGGATTGGGGAAGCTAGCATGGAAACCTGTTTTTTTATTATTTATTTTTTCTTTTTTTGAGACACCCTAATAAATCTATTGGATTCGTGGGCTGGGGACAAAAATCACGGCCCAAATCCAAACAGACGGTCCAAATAATGCTTTATATTTAAAATTGTTGAAGAATTGATTTCTAGATGTGCACAAGGCACCTGTCATTTATCTTAAACTCATCTTATTTTTACCACTTGAACCAGCAATAATGGGACGATTGGCGGGTTGGAACATAATATTTTAATTTTAAAAGGTTGTTGTGCAAAAAAATAATCAATCTTTTCTGAAATCTCTTAATAGACTTTTTTTGAGAAGGTAGAGTGACGTCTAAGTTTGATCATAGTTGGTGAAATTAATGCTGAGATAATTTCCATAAACTTTCTTGCAAAAACCTCTATCAAAATATTAGACCTTTCAAAGCTTAAATTTGTAAATATAAAGGGGAGATGAGCAATGTAATAGGTGAGAGAAGCAGAAGCACAAGATTAGCAATATTGTGGCTATGTTGCTTTGCATGGTATATCGTGCTTAGTGTATGAAGTCTTATTATATAGACTTATTTTTATGTTGTGTAGTTACTAATGTTAATTTATATGGTAATATGAGGTATTTATAAATCTCAGTCGTGTCAATTTATTCTATACGGAGTGAAGTAATGATCGAAAATTACATCATGATAAATTAAAAAAGAATAAGTTATTGATCGTTATACTATTAATGAAAATAATAATGTTTATCATTGATTGTGGTGTTGTGTTATTGATAAAGAGGTTAGCAATAGAAGATGCCCCTTAAAAAAACAAGAGATGCTGGTAGAAAATTGTCATTGGTGGAGAAATACAGGGCTTATATTAACAATCAGCAAGTCAAGAAGAGTGAGATGCCGTTAATATTTTTGAACTCGTTATTTTATATTATGATGTGTTAGTGGTTGGTTTTCTCATATATCGGGCAAGTCAAGCCCAGAAAAATAGTCATTAAAATGCTTAATTTGAACACACCAATCTGTTTTGGCTTGGGTTGAGGTGGTTTGAATTTAGCCCTAACTGTTTTTTTTTTTTAGAAGTAGTTTAATTGGTAATACTTTAAATTTATTCTTCAATAATTACGAGTTTGAATACTTTTAGTATCACTAGAGGCTTGCATGGTCGTTAACTTCAGGACTCGTGAAATTAATCGAGATACGTACAAACTGACCCGGATATCTACATTAATAAAAAAAATATATATGAAAAAAAAAAAGATAATTATATGGATTCAACATGTGAGTTATGCGAGAACCGTGTATTTTCGACTTGATCCAAGTTTTACTAATATTGGAGTAATATTTCTGTTTTCATTTTATCTGATGATTTGAATTGTTTGATCCAAGCCATTCCTCCAGAGGGGAAATCCCTTGCACGCATATGCCCAAATGGAAGCCTGAAAAAAGTTTCACTTTTTGCCCGTAAACGGGCACCCTTTCGTCCTTGACGCCATTCTTTTGTAAGAGTCGAAGTGAATGAAGTCATTCCTGGTTGAAACAAAAGAATAGCAATATTTTATTTCCTGTTGAAAGGTTGTTGGAAACATTATCTTAATTATGATCATCATTTATAGTTGTTGAGTTCATGAAATTCCAGAGGCATGGGTACTTGGTAAGTGGCACAAGAAGTGCGTGCTCGAGAAGAGTGCATGCATTTATATCATCCAACACAGTTCATGAGATACCATAAATTACTATGTATCTACCTGCGCGCATACACTGCACCACTTGCATATCCATCTTTCATTTCCACACAAATTTGTTCTCTTCACTTCAATTTGACACCTCTTGCCCTACCTGCCTACCTTTCCACCCACGATATTGCATCTTGGCTTCTTTTATTTCAATTTGAGAAACTTGACTGCCACGCTGATATCCAACTGGGTGTCTGGACTGCTGGAGGAAAGTGAACGCTGGGATTTTTATGCAGAAAAAAACCCATAAAAATTAGCAAGGCGTATTTTAAAGAATATCTTAATACGCAGAGGATATTGAGCACGGCTCGCTAATTGAATGCAGTTTCGCCCTCTTGTTTCCTCGTCTTTAAAGGGGATGTTGAAGGGAATGTGATGAACAATATTAGTTATACAGCAGAGCTACTTGTGTAACCCAGGCCGATACATATATGAAGGGAATTAATCTTAGACCCTTTTTATAGCAATTTAATTAGCAAGGCGTGTTCATTCATGAGAGAGTACACGTAGCATCTGGGTTTTCATGTACTGTGTTGGATTCCTGGTTTTACTTACTAATAAAGTAAAATGGTTTTCATTTACAAATCCTTGATGCGATCGTGTTTCCCTCCTCAATATTTACAAATTCTTGTTTGTTCACTTTGTAGAGGTTGGTTTGGTTCGGCACATTCAACTCTTAGATTCACATTAAACGAAACGTGGCATTAATGTATTCTGTTATTCTTAGTAAAAATCAATTTTAACTCTAATCTTTGATATATTTATGATATGGAAATCCCTTGATATATATGTCTATATACTTAAGAACTATGACATTCCTTGTTTAAGGTATAATTATTATTATTCTCCATATACACCTATTTTACCACTAAATGTGTTTAGTTAGTCCATCTTTCGAGAAAATATATATATATTGGCATAGTGCAAGGGGGCTCGAAAATCAACCTACTTGCATGTGAAATAAAATAACAACAATTTTTGGGACATGGCAGAAGAGGCCCAGTTTCGATGGACTAGTAAAAGGTAGAGAAGGGTTACTCTTATCCAAAATGGAGGGTCCAAATAAGCACAGAATGTGGTACTGTGCCAGTAGGGCCACCATATTCAAAACTGTACTATAACAGCAGTGATGGATTAGCCGGACATCTTGAATGGTTGTTCTGTTAATTTTTTTTAAAAAAAAATTATTTTTTTATATTTTTAAATTTTTTGAGATATAAAAAATAAATTTTAATATAAAAATTATTTTAATATATTTTTAAATAAAATATATTTTGAAATGTAATATTAACCTTAAAAAAAAAGGCATCTAGTCGTCATCCCGCTGCACTGAACGAGGTACAAGAAACAAAACCGTTAACCAGACATGTAAGAAGATCCTCTCAGATTGATTTCTTTTTGTATGCATCGGCAAAGTTCGGATTTATTTGTCGCCAAATCTATTCAACAGTGAATCTGACGTGACCATCTCCTATATATATATATATATATATATATATATAGACAAACACTCGTAAGCGAAGATATTTAATTTTTCATTAAAAAAATAAAAAATATCCAATAAAAATTTAGAGTTTATATATATTTAAAACTATAAATATGTAAAAATACAACTAATATCAAATATGGTTTCAACATAAAAATAATAATAAAATACTAGCATGCATATTATGCATATATTTCAAATTATAATTGATGTTAATTTAAAGTTCTAGCATGTATAATAGTAATAAAAAAATATACATGTTTAAATTAAAACAAAGAAGGGGATTTATTTATTGAAACACTTTAAAATAATAAAATTTTTGTTGTTGTCAATTATAAATTCTTTATCCTTAAAACTTTATTACTCCTTATTTATGTGACTATGATGTTTGTATTATGCCTCACAAGATTTCAATAACACTACATTAATGTAGATGAACTTCTAATAAAGGCCTTTAAACCAAAGAATATGTTACTTAAATATCTATTAACAAGATGAATCTAAGGTGTGGGTTTGAAAGGAAAACCAAAACATAAAAAACGAGAAGTAAAACACTAAAATGGAGGCAAGGAAGAGTGTAAGAATCTAAAAAAATCGAGTTTAAAACTTTTCATCCACCTCTTATTTTTTTATACTGAATTTTAAAAGCTAAAATATTAAAGAATTAATCCTTATCATTACCAATATTTGATTAGCCATTGTAAATTAATAATTAAATTTAGAAAAAATAAGAGTTCTTTGAGCAAGAAAATCAAGGGTTTTTTTAGATTAATTTCTCATTTACAAATAATCTATTCAAATCAGGTTAATCAAAACAAATTTCCAATCCCCCGATACAAATGAAAATTGTCTAACCAGTTTGAAAATAGCTCAAAGATTTGTTAAGAGATATTGATATGATAGATTATTACATTAGGATAAATAATTTTTTGTTTTGAATCTTTTACAATAAAATATTATTGGGTTTTTTCAGCTAAGTAGTGAACATGATGTCTTGAAGTATTTAGATTTTTGTATAAACCAAGATAACAATAATCACATAGTTTTCTATCTAAATATTTATTTTAGTTTTTACTATTATGTTTATTTTTTATCTAGGCAACTCTTGAATTTACAATTGCTGTAAAAAAATTCAATCTTTTTTTTTTAAGTTCTAAGAAAAATGATCATATTTATCACTCATGTATATAAACATGCTGTATCGTAATACCAATCAGAAATTCCACTCTGACCTGACCCTTTTTGTTGTTAATGCTGCCATGGCAAAAATCTGAGTCAATGGAGACACGACCACTAGCCTCACTGTGCTTGACTGATCACTACTCCGCTAGCTATCTGGTAGGCTGC